>OGJH01001838.1_pt1 | contig 16107 bp, 15 predicted proteins | sample 1572021 | NCBI WGS metagenome assembly OGJH01 (sample SAMEA2582098, study PRJEB24529) | metagenome | biome: Human gut stool | place: China | collected 2011
TACACTCTTTCCCTACACGACGCTCTTCCGATCTTATGTCGTCATCACTGCCTGAGTTCGTTCAGCTTCAATTTTTGCACACTATAAAAGGACTTGAACACGTTGAGATAATGCGAAATGCCTATGCCATAGAATATGATTGCTGCGACCCTACAGAGCTTTCTGCTACGCTGGAGTTCAAGGCTTTTGACGGTCTTTACGGTGCAGGTCAGTTCAATGGCACTTCGGGATATGAAGAAGCCGCCGCACAAGGTCTTATTGCAGGCATAAATGCCGCACTGAAAATTCTCGGCAGAAAACAGCTTATCCTTGACAGAGCGTCATCATACATAGGCACTCTTATCGATGACCTTGTAACAAAGGGTTGTTCAGACCCTTACAGAATGCTCACATCAAGAAGCGAATACAGACTTTTGCTAAGACAAGATAATGCTGACATAAGGCTCACGCCTATAGGTCATGAGATAGGGCTTATCTCAGACGAAAGATATCAGCATTTGCTTGACAAAAATGAACAGATAGCCGCTGAGATAAAGCGTGTTTCAAAAATAAATATTGCGCCAAATCCTGAGATAAATGCCTATCTTGAATCTGTAGGCACTGACCCTCTCAACAACGGCATAAAGCTTGCTCAGCTTATCCGCAGACCACAGGTGTCATATGACGGTCTTGCTCCTTTCGATAAGGAACGACCTGAGCTTTCAGCAGAAGTAAAAGAGCAGGTAGAATTGCAGATAAAATATGACGGCTATATAAAGATACAGCTTGAACAGGTGGAGGCTATGCGAAAGCTGGAGAAAAAGGCTTTGCCTGCGGATATTGACTATAATGATATAAAAAGTCTTAGACTTGAAGCAATTGAAAAGCTCAATAAGATAAAGCCTGTATCAGTTGGTCAGGCTAGCCGAATCAGCGGAGTAAACCCTGCGGACGTGGGTGTGCTTCTGGTATGGCTCTCATCAAAGAATGACCATAGGGAGGAATAGTATGTCAAAGCTTATTTCTAAGGACGATTTTATAAAGCTTTTTGATAATTATGATATAACAATATCTGACAGTGATTATTCACGCTTTGAAGCTTATGCAGATCTGCTTTGTGAATGGAACGAGAAAATAAATCTTACTGCTATCACTGACCCTGAGGGAATTTCAATAAAGCATTTTTTTGACAGCGTTTATCCTTTCACACTTTTCGAGGTAAAAGAAAATGCAACGGTAATAGATGTCGGCACAGGGGCAGGATTTCCGTCTTGTCCGCTGAAAATCGTCCGTGACGATATAAAGCTTACACTTTTGGATAGCCTTAATAAGAGGATAAATTTTCTTGCTCAGCTTTCAGACAGTCTTGACCTTGGTGCGACCTGCATACACGGCAGAGCAGAGGAGCTTGGCAGAAGCATGGAGTGCCGTGAACAATTTGACATTGCCACAGCAAGAGCAGTGGCAAACCTCAGCGACCTATGCGAGTATTGCCTGCCTTTTGTAAAAGTCGGAGGATATTTCGTTGCATTGAAAGGTTCAGGAGGAAATGACGAGCTGAAAGAGGCTAAGAATGCTATTAAGATACTGGGAGGAAAGGTCGAAGAGGTCTTTGACTATGAACTTCCAACAGGTGACGGCAGAACGCTTATCCTCATAAGAAAAGTATCTGAAACACCTGAGAAATATCCACGCAACAAGGGTCAAATGAAAAAGAAAAAATTATAATGTTTTAATAAAAAAATTAAATTACTTATCATGGCAATTATATTTGTTTATATAGAATTATTTATTGTAAATAATGAATGGAAAGGATAAAAAAATTATGACAGTATTAAAAAATGGTAGTACTTATCGGTTAAATTATAAAAATTTAACTGATGGAATGGATTTGATTTCTGACATAAAAGAGAAATCCATAGCAACAGCATTTTTCGATCCTCAATATCGTGGAGTTTTAGATAAACTCAAGTATGGTAATGAAGGTCAAGCAAGAGGAAAAGCTAGATGTGAGCTTCAACAAATGGATGAAACAACAATTATTAAATTTATCAACGAAATTGATAGAGTTCTTAGAGAAAGTGGACATTTATTTCTTTGGGTTGATAAATTTCATCTTTGTCAAGGTGTACTTGATTGGTTTACTGATACAAATCTAAATCTCGTAGATATGATTGTATGGGATAAAGGTAAAATTGGTATGGGTTATCGTACAAGAAGAAAATCTGAATACCTCATTGTATTCCAAAAATCTCCTGTAAGGGCAAAAGCTTGTTGGACAGATCACGCTATTCCCGATGTATGGGAAGAAAAAACGCCTAAAATTCATCCACATAGTAAACCTATTGAATTACAACGTAGATTGATTGCCGCAACAACTAAAGATGGTGATGTAATACTTGACCCTGCAGCTGGTGGTTATTCTGTATTTGAAGCTTGTAAACTTCTTAATAGAGATTTTATTGGAGGTGACATTCAGTATGGCGAAAATTAGAAATTCAAACCCAAAACGAAGTGGTGGCGGATATGAACGTTTAGTTGGAAATTCTGATATGGCTAACATTTTTACAAAAGCCCAATCGACTGTAATTTCCAATGGTACAGAGTTAGAAAAAATTATTAGCAATAAATCTCAAATTATAAATAATTTAGATAATTTTATTGATGATTGTGATAATGGAAATGTTGCTGATGGTACATATCTTTGCAATAAAAAAACAGTAAAAGCTTCTAAATACAAGTTAGATAAACACGAACCTGATTTTATTGCTTTCACTGTAAACAGAACAAAAAATATTTGTTACGTTGTAGAACTTAAAGATGGAGATTCTTTTGATACAAAAAAATCTGCTGCAGAAAAAGAAATGCTTCAATTATTTGTTAATCATTTAGCTCCTAAAATTCCTTTTAGAACCAAATTTTTTATATGCTGTTTCAATCAACCTGATAATGATAAAATCGTCCAAGGATTTAAAAATGTTTTTAACAAAGATGAAGTAATGACAGGTAAAGAATTTTGTAATATTCTTGGAATTGATTATGATAATATTGTTGAAAAACGAAAAGATGATACCAGTGATAACTTTAACTATGTTGTTGAAAAAATGTTTGAAATTAAGGAAGTTCGTTCACAATTTTCAAAAATGTATCGTAGACATATTGTAGAAAACGATTTTTATAATACAGATGATAATGAAGAAAGTGAACATTAATTATCTTAGCATATAAAATAAAAAACACGCTGAATTTTTGTTCAGCGTGTTTTCTTATTGTCATTTTTAATTTAGAACTCTATCTTTGAGTAAAGACCTGAATCCTTCATTGTGTCCTCTGGCTTTGGCTTTTTGTAGTCCTTTTCAAAGCTTGTTGTTATGTCAAAACCCTTTGAGCGGCGATTATTATTGTTTCTTCTTCTGCCGCCGTTCTTCTTGTAGCCGCCTCTGTTGTCATACTTTCTAGGTGTTGTAGAGCTGATTATTACCTTTCTCCATGGCTCTTCACCCTTTGACTGAGATGTTACACCCTCGATCTCTGATACAGCAGCGTGAATGATTCTTCTCTCATATGGATTCATCGGCTCTAAGAAAGCAGGACGTCCTGTCTTCTTAACTTTGCTTGCCACATTTCTCGCCAGATTTTCAATTGTTTCTTTTCTTCTCTGACGATAATTTTCCGTATCAATCTTAATCTTCGTATAAGTATCTTTATTTTTATTTGCAACAAGAGAAGTCAAATACTGAAGGGAATCCAAAGTCTGTCCGCGTTTTCCGATTAACATACCCATCTCAGTACCCTTCAATTCGATGCGGATTTCATTTTCCACTTCATCAAATTCTGTTTCAATCTCTACATCTAATTTCATAGCCTGGAATGTTTTTGCTAAAAAGTTCTTAACCGTATCAACTACATTCTCTTTTTTGCGAACACGGATAACTGCCGGTTTACTAAACAAACCTAAAATTCCACTTTTTTCTTCTTCAACTACTTCATATTCAATCTGGTCACTTGTTGTTTCCATCTGGATTAAAGCATTTGTCAAAGCTTCATCTGCTGTTTTTGCAGAAAACTCTTTCCACTCTTCCATCTTAAATTCCTCCTATTTTTTATCTTTCTTTCCAGAAAGCATGTGTGCATATCCCGCAATACTGCCGGAATCAAAATCTTTGTTTACATGAGTCTGAACCTCTTCCTCTTTGGAAGATGAATCAGCGGTATTTTGATAAGCGGAAGCAGATTTAATTCCTGCTGTTTTCTTTTTCGCATACTCTTCCATCTGACGATTCATAGCTTCACGTTTTGCACTTTTCTTCGTTGCTTTACCTTTATTCTTTTCAATCAATTCATCCAAAGAAATACTGTCTACTTTGCGGTTAATCAAAATAGCCTGTACAATTCTAAACAAACTACCGATAATCCAGTAAATACCAATACTTACGTCAAAGGAAAGACAGAAAAATCCGGACATAACAGGCATCATATAGTTCATCATCTTCATAGAACTCTGCATCTGGTCCTGCTCACCAGCATCTGTTTTTACCTGAATCAGTTTTGTATTAATAAACTGAAGAACCATAGCCAAAATCGGAATCAAAAATACCAAAATTCCGGCATATGGATAATTTGCTCTATCTTTAAATAAAGACATCGGAGATTCATTAACCAAAAGTCCTAAAAATTTATAAGCTTCCGGATTTTCTTTCATCGAACCAATTCCATTTACATAATATGGAATGTTACGAATGACATTATACAAAGCAAAAAGAATCGGCATTGTTATCAAAAGAGGAAGACATCCACCAAACGGACTAATTCCATATTTTGCATAAATATCCTGCGTCTCCTGATTCATCTTCATCTGGGATGCCTGATCTTTTTTATTCTTGTATTTCTTCTGAATTGCTTTAATCTCCGGGTTAATCTTATTCATCAACCGGGATGATTTCTGCTGTTTTGCGTTGAGAGGATACATAAGAATATATACAAATAATGTAAATATTACAATACACCAACCAACATTATGCACTCCTAATAAATGGTACATACACCAGTCGATGCCATTCATAGCCAACCCCAATAACTGATTCAACCAACCTAATGGGAACATATTTTCCTCCTAATACTGTTTACGGCACAGGATCATAACCACCTTTGTGAAAAGGGTGGCATCTTAAAATTCTTTTTATAGCCAAAAAACCACCTTTTCCTGCACCATACTTTTTGATTGCCTGAGCAGCATACTCAGAACAACACGGTGTATAGATACAGGAAGGTGTTCTTTTCAATGGTGATATATATTTTTGATAGATGTGTATCACAGCTAATAAAATTTTCTTCACACAATCACTTCATTTCAATATTCCATGTATTTTCAATAAATGAAAAACTGCGCCGTCTACTTCTTTAAAATTCTTATTTTTTACATCTTTTCGGGCAACAATAATAATTCGGTTACCCTCTTTCACCAATGCGTCATTCTTACGAACGGATTCTCTTAACAATCTGGTGATGTGATGACGCACAACACTGTTACCAACTTTCTTACTTACAGAAAAGCCATAACGACTGGGACCACTCTCCCCTGTTTTAACATACATAACCAGATACTTATTTGCTTTCGATCTACCTTGCTTGTAGACCTTTTGAAATTCAGGATTCTTTCCTAATTTTTCAAACATTTTCTTTTCCTCATCAGGGAGAAGAAAAGGTCAGTAAAAATCTGACCTTATGCAGACAATTTCTTTCTTCCCTTAGCTCTTCTTTTGGCAAGCACTTTTCTACCATTTGAAGTGCTCATTCTTTTACGAAAACCGTGAACTTTCGAACGCTGTCTCTTTTTTGGCTGATATGTCATCTTCATTTTGCATACACCTCCTTTATAAAATAATAACGAAATCCGTATCAAGCCTAATTATATTATCATATATTCCAATAGTCAAGCAGTTCTTTGCGTTTATCAACAATTTTTTCTAAAATCATGTCAATAAAATTTGCTTTTGCCTCTTATTTGTAGTACAATAAAAACGTATGATTTTACCCAAATTCAATTTTTATTAGGATAGGCAGGAAATTTAATGGAAAATGAAATTAAAGACAAATGGAACGAAATAATTACATATATGAGGGATACTTATAATATCAACGGCGTTCTTTTTCGTACATGGATTAATCCACTTACAATTGTTTCTTGTGATAATGACACAATTATCCTTGCAATTGATGAAAAAGAACAGGGCGATATCCTTGGCTTAATCGAAAAAAAATACAAAGTTGCTTTTCAGGTATCCATCGAAGTTATTACAAATCATCAACTGGATGTCCGTTTTATTTATCAAAATGAGATGGATGCGAAAGGAGTTTCTTCCTATAATAAAGAGGAAATGCTGGAAGAAAAATATCCATTCTTAAAACAAGGTCATTCCTTTGATACATTTGTCGTAAGTAACAGTAACAACATTGCTTATAATGCTGCTGTAGCAGTTGCCGAGAATCCAAACGGCCAGTTATATAATCCATTATTCTTATATAGTGGTCCGGGACTTGGAAAAACTCACCTGATGCATTCGATTGCCAGATACATTTTGGAGAACCATCCGGAATACAGCGTTATGTATACAACCAGTGAGAATTTTATGAACAATGTTGTCGATGCCATTCGTACGAATCGAAAGACACAGGATACTGCTGCTACTTCAAACTTGCGAAAGAATTACCGAAACGTTGATGTACTTCTCATCGATGATATTCAGTTCATCATTGGTAAAGACAGTACACAGATTGAGTTCTTTAATACCTTTGAAGCTTTGTACCAGTCCGGAAAGCAGCTTGTCATTTCCAGTGATAAGCCGCCAAGTCAGATGGAGCACTTGGACATGCGTTACCGCTCCCGATTTACTTCCGGTATGACAATTGATATTCAGCCACCTGATTATGAGATGAGTATGGCGATTTTAAGAAACAAACAAGAAAATTCTGATATTCAATTGAATGAGGAAATTCTTGATTATATCGCTACAAACATAAAATCCAATATTCGTATCTTAGAGGGTGCTTATAATAAAATTCTTCTTTTTGCAAGATTTACAAAGCCAAAAGATAACAAGATTGATTTAAATATGGCAAAAGAAGCATTAAAGGATTTTATCTCGCCAAATGAAAATATGGTAATTACGGCAGATTACATTATTGATATTGTAGCCGACCACTTTAACTTAGATAAGGAAGCGATTCTTTCTGAGAAGCGGACCAAGACTGTTTCGATTCCGAGACAGATATGTATGTATTTGTGCAATGAATTAACAAATCTTACACTTACGGAAATTGCTGTAAAGCTCAAAAGATCGAACCATTCAACAATTATCCACGGTGTTCACAAAATTGAACAGGATATTCTCGTTGATAAAGAGTTAGAAGAAACCATTAATGTGTTAAAGAAAAAGCTCAATTCTTGATAACTTGTTGATAACTGTATTTTTTACGTCAATAACTATTTAATAACCTGTTGATTGTGAAAATTGTCATTTTTTTCATAGACATTCATTCACAGTAACAAACAAGTTATAAAAACTTACACATAAAGGTTAAACCACTTAAATTAAGGGCTTGTAAGACTTGTCCACAAATAAACAGCCCCTAATACTATATACTACTAGCTAATACTTTAATTTATTATGTTTACGGAAGGAAAGGAGTTATTCACAATATGAAGTTTACCTGTACCAAAACGAATTTTAACAATGGAATTAACATTGCCCTAAAAGCAGTACCGGGAAAAACAACGATGCCAATTTTGGAATGTGTTGTAATTGAAGCAAAAGGAGATATGGTAAAGCTGACTACGAACGATATGCAGCTTGGCATTGAGACAAAAATACCTGCAGAGATTGAACAGGATGGTATCATTCTTGTTAATGCAAAAATGATTTCTGAAATTGTTCGCCGTCTTCCGGATGATGATGTGAATTTTGAAGTTGATGAGAATAATAACATTCTCCTGTTTTGTGGAAAATCCAAGTTTAATATTCCGGGTATTCCTCATGATGAATTTCCGATGCTTCCAAAAATTGAAGCGGATAAGACAATTCACATTTCGCAGTTTACTTTAAAGGAAATGATAAGACAGACCATTTTCTCAATTTCCGATAATGAAAGTAATAAGATTTTGACCGGTGAATTGTTTGAGATTAATGGGGATGAATTTAAGATTGCTTCTCTTGATTTAGTAAGAGTTTCAATTCGTAAGATTCACCTGAAAGAAAGTTATGACCCGATTAAGGTTGTTATTCCGGGTAAAACATTGAGTGAAGTGAGTAAAGTTTTAAATGGTGGAATGGATGATGAGGTTTCAATTTCATTTTCCAAAAACCACGTACTTTTCGAGTTTGATGAGACGGTTGTTGTATCCCGCCTGATTGAAGGAAACTTCTACAACATCGACCAGATGTTAAAGACAAATTATGAGACAAAAGTTAAAATCAATAAAAATGAATTATACGGATGTATCGACCGTGCTACTCTCCTTCTTCGTGAAGCAGAGAAAAAACCGGTGATTCTTCACATCAAAGAAGACGAAATTCAGATGGAGATGAATACCAAAATAGGTTCGATGGATGAAGAAGTGACGGCTGAAAAAGAAGGAAAAGATTTAGTCATTGCTTTCAATCCAAAATATATTAATGATGTATTAAAAGTAATTGATGATGAGGAAGTGACTTTGTATTTGTTTAATGCAAATGCTCCTTGCTTTATCAAGAATGAAGAAGAATCCTATATTTACCTGATTTTGCCGGTAAATATGAATTAGAAATGAGGATGTTATGCAGGAAATAACGATTAAGGATGAGTTTATCAAACTGGGTCAGGCTTTGAAACTGGCGGGACTTGTCGGTTCCGGAGTAGAAGCAAAAGTAGTGATTCAGGATGGTGAAGTAAAAGTAAATGGTGAAGTGGATGTAAGAAGAGGAAGAAAATTACATCCCGGTGACTGTTTTGAATTTGAAGGAAATGAAGTAAAGGTAACATCTGTATGATATTAAAGTCCATTGAAATGAGTAATTTTCGTAATTATGAAAGAGAAGAATTTCATTTTCATGAGGGAACGAATGTGTTATACGGTGATAATGCACAGGGAAAAACGAATGTGCTGGAAGCTATTTACCTTGGGGGCACGACAAAGTCGCACAAGGGAAGCAAAGATTCGGACATGATTATGAAAGGAAAAGACGAAGCTCATATTCGATATTATGTAGAAAAGAAGCAGTGTACTTATAAAATCGAAATTCACATGCGTCGGGGAAAGACAAAGGGAATTGCGATTGACGGGCTGCCGATTGGAAGCAGTAAAGAGTTGATGGGATTATCCCACATTATCTTCTTTTCGCCGGAAGATTTAGGAATTATTAAGGATGGACCGGAGCAGAGACGAAGATTTATGGATATGGAATTGTGTCAGTTAGATAAGGCATATCTTTATTATCTGACACAGTATAAAAAAATATTAAAACAGAGAAATGCGCTGCTTAAGCAGATTCAGAAAAACAGTGAATTAAAAGATACGCTGGAAATCTGGGATAAACAACTGGTAGAAAATGGGATCCGGATTATACAAATCAGGGAACAATTTGTAGAAGAAGTAGCAGCCATTATGAAACAAAAACATTTCAACCTGACAGGTGGTCTGGAAGAAATGGAAGTAATTTATAAGCCAAACTGCAAGGCAGATGATTTTGCCACACGCTTATTTATAGAGAGTGAAAGAGATATTTTACTTGGTACTACTACCGTGGGACCTCATCGTGATGACATGCAGTTTTATATTAACGGACAGGAAGTAAAGGTTTATGGTTCGCAGGGACAAAAAAGAACTTCGGCTTTGTCGCTGAAGATGGCGGAAATCGAAATTGTAGAAAAAACAATCGGAGAAAAGCCAATTCTTTTATTGGATGATGTTTTGTCTGAACTGGACCGAAATCGTCAAAACTATTTATTGGAAAATATAAAAGGAATTCAGACGATTATTACTTGTACCGGATTAGAAGAGTTTGTAAAAAATGGAATAAACATTAATCAGACATTTGAAATTGTTCAAGGAAAAATTAATGGCAATTGAGAAGATGGAGGTTTTTCATGAGTGAAGAAAAAGAAGTAGTATATGGAGCTGACCAAATACAGATTTTGGAAGGGCTTGAGGCAGTAAGAAAAAGACCGGGTATGTACATCGGAAGTACGTCGGAGAGAGGTCTTCATCATTTGGTATATGAGATTGTCGATAATGCAATTGATGAGGCATTGGCCGGTTACTGTGACGAAGTCCAGGTATTTATTAACAAAGATAATTCGATTACAGTTATTGACAATGGACGAGGAATCCCGGTTGGAATTAACCATAAAGCGGGAAAACCGGCGGTCGAAGTTGTATTTACCGTGCTGCATGCCGGTGGTAAATTCGGCGGTGGAGGATACAAAGTATCCGGTGGACTTCACGGTGTAGGTGCATCGGTTGTAAATGCATTGTCTGACTGGCTGGAAGTTGAAATTTATCAGGATGGAAAAAAATACATCCAGCGATATGAAAAAGGAAAAACAATGTATCCGTTAAAAGAAATCGGTACGACAGATCAGAGAGGAACAAAAGTTACGTTCTTACCGGATGAAACAATTTTTACGGAAACAACAGAATACAGTTTTAACATTTTGAAGCAGAGACTTCGTGAAATGGCATTTTTGACTAAGGGAATCAAAATTATTTTGACAGATTTAAGAGAAGAAGAACCTTATTCAGAAACATATCATTATGAGGGCGGAATTAAAGAGTACGTTCAGTACTTAAACAAAAATAAAGAACCTTTGTATGAAGATATCATTTACTGCGAAGGACAAAAGGGCGATGTTGTGGTAGAAGTAGCATTCCAGCACAATTCAGCTTTTAATGAAGGATGTTATAGTTTTGTAAATAATATCACAACGCCGGAAGGTGGTACTCATCTGGCAGGATTTAAAAATGCGCTTACGAAAACGTTTAATGATTATGCGAGAAGCCAAAAGATTTTAAAAGATGCAGATCCAAACTTAAGTGGAGAAGATATTCGCGAAGGTTTGACGGCAATTATCAGTATTAAGATTCCGGAGCCGCAGTTTGAGGGACAGACCAAACAAAAGTTAGGAAACTCTGAGGCAAGAGGAGCTGTTGACAATGTTGTGAGTGAACAGCTGACATATTTCTTAGAGCAGAACCCGACAATTGCCAGATTGATTTGCGATAAAGCATTACTTGCTCAGCGTGCCCGCGACGCGGCGCGCAAAGCGCGCGATTTAACACGCCGTAAAACGGCGTTAGAGGGAACCAGTCTTCCGGGTAAGTTAGCAGATTGTAGTGACAAAAATCCGGAAAACTGCGAGATTTACATCGTAGAGGGAGATTCCGCCGGTGGCAGCGCAAAAACGGCGCGTGACCGCGCAACACAAGCGATTCTTCCACTTCGTGGAAAAATCTTAAATGTAGAAAAGGCACGCCTTGATAAAATTTTGGTGAATGCAGAAATTAAAGCAATGATTACAGCATTTGGTACCGGAATTTCAGAAGATTTTGATATCAGCAAACTGCGTTATCATAAAATCATTATCATGACCGATGCCGATGTCGATGGTGCACATATTGCTACGCTGCTTTTAACATTTTTATACCGCTTTATGCCGGAGCTGATTCGTCAGGGTTATGTATATCTGGCACAGCCGCCTTTGTATAAAATTGATAAAAATAAAAAGTCCTATTATGCATACAGCGATGAAGAATTAAATGCAACACTTGAAGAAATCGGACGTGATGGAAACAACAGCATCCAGCGTTACAAAGGTCTTGGTGAGATGGATGCCGAGCAGTTGTGGGACACAACAATGGATCCGGAGAAACGTATTTTACTTCAGGTTACAATGGATGAGGAACAGTCTTCAGAAATTGATTTAACATTCAATGTATTAATGGGAGACAAAGTAGAACCACGTAGAGAATTTATTGAGAAAAATGCGAAGTATGTTAGAAATCTCGATATTTAGGAAGGAGTAATGAAATGGACGAAAATATTTTCGACAAAGACAGTTTTGATGCAATCAAACCGGTGGATTTGAAAGAAACAATGGAAACTTCCTATATCGATTATGCGATGTCGGTTATTGCTTCCCGTGCACTGCCGGATGTCAGAGACGGATTGAAACCGGTACAAAGACGTATTTTGTATGCAATGATTGAATTAAATAACGGACCGGACAAGCCACATCGTAAGTGTGCTCGTATCGTCGGTGATGCCATGGGTAAATATCATCCACATGGTGACAGCTCAATTTACGGTGCTTTGGTTAATATGGCACAGGAGTGGTCGACTCGCTATCCGCTCGTCGACGGCCACGGAAACTTTGGTTCCGTCGATGGTGACGGTGCTGCCGCCATGCGTTACACCGAGGCAAGATTAAGTAAAATTTCGATGGAAATGCTTTCCGATATCAACAAAGATACGGTTGATTTCATGCCGAACTTTGATGAGACCGAAAAAGAGCCGGTTGTATTACCATCCCGTTTTCCAAACTTATTAGTAAACGGAACTTCCGGTATTGCTGTAGGTATGGCGACAAATATCCCTCCCCACAATTTGACGGAGGTTATTAATGGTGTCGTAAAAATCATTGATAATCAGGTGGATGAAGGAAGAGAAACCGATTTAGATGAAATTATGGAAATCATCAAAGGACCGGATTTTCCAACAGGTGCCACAATTCTCGGACGTCGTGGAATCGAAGAAGCGTACCGTACCGGCCACGGAAAAATCCGCGTGCGTGCGGTTACCGACATTGAGCCTATGGCAAATGGCAAGAACCGGATTATCGTAACGGAACTTCCTTATATGGTAAACAAAGCAAGACTGATTGAGAAGATTGCAGAACTTCATAAAGATAAACGAATTGATGGAATTACAGAACTCCGCGACGAATCGAGCCGTGAGGGAATGCGTATTTGTATTGAGTTACGAAAAGATGTGAATGCAAATGTAATTTTGAATCAGCTTTATAAACATACACAAATGCAGGATACCTTTGGTGTCAATATGTTAGCACTTGTAAATAACGAGCCGGTTGTCATGAATCTTTTGCAGATGCTTCAGTATTATTTGAAACATCAGGAAGAAGTCGTAACAAGAAGAACAAAATATGATTTGAACAAGGCAGAAGAAAGAGCACATATTTTAAAAGGATTATTGATTGCTCTTGATAACATTGATGAAGTAATCAAAATTATCCGTGGTTCGGAAAGTGCTGCTTTAGCGAAAGAGCGTTTAATTGAGAGATTTGGACTGGATGATGTGCAGGCGCAGGCAATTATTGATATGCGTCTTCGTGCACTGACCGGTTTGGAGCGCGAAAAATTAGAGAGTGAGTATGCCGAACTTCAGAAAAAAATTGCTGAATATAAGGCTATTCTTGCAGACAAAAATCTGTTACTTGGAGTAATCAAAAAAGAGATTCTTTTGATTCGTGATAAGTACGGTGATGAGAGAAGAACTTCGATTGGATTCGATGAATTCGATATTTCCATGGAAGATTTAATTCCGGTTGAAAATACGGTAATTGCCATGTCACACCTTGGTTATATTAAGAGAATGACAATTGACAATTTCAAAAACCAGCACCGTGGCGGCAAAGGTATCAAGGGAATGCAGACCATAGAAGAAGATTATATTGAAAATCTGTTTATGGCGACAACACATCATTATCTGATGTTCTTTACCAATTTAGGTAAAGTGTACCGTATGAAAGCCTATGAAATTCCGGAGGCGAGCCGGACATCGAGAGGTACTGCAATTATTAATCTTTTGCAGTTACTTCCGGATGAAAAAATTTCGGCTGTAATTTCCATCAAAGAATTTGAAGAGGATAAATATCTCTTCATGGCAACAAAAGATGGTACAGTCAAAAAAACACCGATTTTAGAGTATGCAAATATCCGTAAAACCGGTTTACAGGCAATTACTCTGCGCGATGGAAATGAATTGATTGAAGTAAAAGTAACGGATAACAACCGTGACATTTTCCTTGTAACAAAGAGAGGACAATGTATCCGTTTCAATGAAAAAGATGTGCGTACAACAGGCCGTACATCAATCGGTGTGCGAGGCATGAAGATTGATGAGGGCGACGAAGTAGTTGCTATGCAGATGGATATACAGGGACCAAACCTTTTAATGGTTTCTGAGTTTGGTATGGGTAAACGTACAAGCATCGATGAATTTGCTCCGCAGTTTAGAGGCGGTAAAGGTGTAAAATGTTATAAAATTACAGAAAAAACCGGAAATGTAATTGGCTGTAAAGCAGTTGAACCGGGAACGGAAATTATGTTAATTACAACGGAAGGAATTATTATCCGAATTGGCGTGGATGATATTTCACAGCTTGGACGAGTTACTTCCGGCGTTAAACTGATGAATTTAGACAGTTCCAAAGATATCCGTATCGCCAGCATTGCCAGAGTGCATGAGGAAGAGGCGGATGAGGACGAAACAGAAGAAGAGTCATCAGAGAGTGAGGAATAAAAATGAGGACGATTCATACAGATGAAATAACAAAGTGCATAAAAGAAATGTGCATGCAGGTAAATGTAGATTTATCACCGGATGTAAAAGATGCTTTGTTAGCCGGAAAAGAGAAAGAAGAATCGACAATCGGAAAACAGATTTTGGAGCAGTTGGAGAAAAACTTGGAAATTGCGAAAGAAAGCCAGATTCCGATTTGTCAGGATACCGGTATGACCGTTGTATTTTTACGCATCGGACAGGAAGTTCATATTGATGGAGATTTTCTGGAAGATGCAGTGAATGAAGGAATCCGCCAGGGCTATGCAGAGGGGTATCTGCGTAAATCGGTTGTATCCGACCCAATCCTCAGGGAAAATACAAAGGATAATACACCGGGTGTTATTCATTATGAAATTGTTCCGGGAGACAGATTGGAAATTACAGTTGCTCCAAAAGGATTTGGCAGCGAGAATATGAGTCGTGTCTTTATGTTAAAACCGGCAGATGGAATCGAAGGTGTCAAACAGGCAGTTATCCGGGCAGTAAAAGACGCCGGTCCAAATGCCTGTCCTCCTATGGTAATTGGTGTGGGAATTGGCGGCACTTTTGAAAAATGCGCTCTTTTGGCAAAGAAAGCCCTGACACGTGAATTAGGAAGCCATTCAGAAATTCCGTACGTGAAAGATTTTGAAATTGAGGTTTTAGAAGCCATCAATAATCTTGGAATTGGTCCGGGTGGATTAGGAGGCCGTGTTACAGCAATCGGATTAAATGTCGAAACTTATCCGACACATATTGCCGGACTTCCGGTTGCCGTAAACATTTGCTGTCATGTAAATCGCCACATTACAAGAGTGTTATAAAAAGGAGAAGGTTTTCATGGATAAATATATTGAGACACCACTGACAAAGGAGAAGGTAAAAGAACTTCATGCAGGAGATTACGTGTATATAACGGGGACAGTATATACAGCGCGTGATGCCGCCCATAAACGGATGGTGGAACAAAAAGAGCAGGGAATGGAACTTCCTTTTATAATGAAAGACCAGATTGTCTATTATTTAGGACCTACTCCAAATAGAGAAGGCCAGGTGATTGGTTCTGCCGGTCCGACAACCAGCAGCCGTATGGATAAATATGCGCCGACTCTTCTTGACGAAGGATTAACCGGGATGATTGGAAAAGGAAAAAGAAGTGAAGCGGTTATTGATTCCATGAAAAAAAATACAGCTGTATATTTTGCAGCTGTAGGAGGTGCCGGAGCACTTCTGTCAAAGTGCATCAAAAAAAGCGAAGTAATTGCCTATGATGATTTAGGAACAGAGGCAATCCGCAAATTGTATGTAGAAAATTTACCGGTTATCACTGTAATTGACTGCGACGGAAATAACCTATATGAAACAGCACCTGAAAAATATAAAAGAAGTCATTGACAAACATTATATTTTTTGATAAAATATTGCTTGCACTGAAAAAGTGCGGCGAATTGAATATTGCATTGATATTCAGCTGGAGAAGTACTCAAGTGGCTGAAGAGGCGCCCCTGCTAAGGGTGTAGGTCGTTCGCGCGGC
>OGJH01001840.1_pt1 | contig 16094 bp, 34 predicted proteins | sample 1572021 | NCBI WGS metagenome assembly OGJH01 (sample SAMEA2582098, study PRJEB24529) | metagenome | biome: Human gut stool | place: China | collected 2011
CTTTATTTGATGTTCCATACGGTGCCTTCGGCAATCCATCAATTACTGGCGAACCTATGCTCATTATATCTGACTTGATATTTATTATCTTTATGCAGTTGTAATTATATCTCTTTAAACAACCTTTAGCTTCTTTGTATTCTTCTTTACTAAGTTTCATTTGTACCTCCTCAATCATATCTTTACATTCTCTGGATGCACGCTCTTCTTATCCGGACTAACTTCCTCTTTAATAACTCCCAATTGATACAATGTAAATGTTTCTTTGAATCCATATTTCTTATTTTTATATAGAAACGTTGTTGCATTGTTTCTTTTTACGAACTCATATTCTTGTTTATTCTTTATTACTACTCTCGGTATCTTCATATGTTTTCCTCTTTCTTTTTCAGATTTAATACATTTTGTACTTGTTTTTGAGAACTTCACTTAATTTTTTATATAAACTTTACTGTTTTTGTTTGTTTTGTAATTTATAATAATTCTTGTAATGTTTTTATTCTTTCATCAGTTCTAATCTCTAAACACCATAATACAGTTTCTTCTTCTTTAGTTTTTGATTTTTCTCTTCGTTTAGATATATCTTCTAATTTACCTTTCAATTCTTCTATTGTATCTTCTATTTTTTTCTTTGAAATATAATTCTTATCTACATAGTCTAAATCTAATTGTTTTGAGTATTCTTCATTTTCTTTTTGTAGTTCTTCTACCTCAAACTCTAATTCGCAGTTTTTATTGTTCTTTTCTATTTGTTCTTCTTCTAATTCTTCAGAATATGATTTCCAACTTTCATTCTCTTTTTGTAGTTTTTCTATTAGATTTAATATTGTTTTATTTGCTCTTATTTCTTGCATTAAATAAGCTATTCGAGGTTCATCTAACATATCTTCTTTTTCTATTTCTAATTCATCAAGCAATCTTCTTGTCCTTGCATTTTTTACTCTTAAAGCTTTCTTTTCTTCTTCGTTCATTTATCTCTCACTTTCCAGTAGTTCTTGTAAAATTCTTTTTTGTGCTAGCAATTCTCCTGCCTTTTCAATAAATTCTTCATCTAATCCACCTTTTGAATCATCAATACTTTTATCTATTTTTCTATTTAATTCTTCTATCTTGTCTTTTACTTTTTGAAGTGAAATTGAATTTGAATATCTTTGTACTAATAATTCATTTATTTTCCTTGCTGTTGCTTCTTGATTTTTTAATCCTTCATTTTGTTTTTGTAATTTTTCTAGTAAATTTAAAACTATTTTTACGCTTTTTGAATCTTCTGATGATATTTCTTTATAATTTTTGGTCTTTCTTCTTAACTCAAATGTATTTAATATTTCAACAGCTTTTCTTTCTTCCTCATTCATTTTTATTCCTCACTTTCTCTTAATATTTGTTTTAATATTTTTACTTGTGATAAATTTTCAAGATATACAGTATTACAATTTTCTCCACCATTACTATATTGTTTTTTTATGCGATAAATATTCTCTTCTAATTCTTTGATAACTTCTTTTATTTTTTGTTTTGATATATATTTTTTATTTACTATTTCTTTATTTTCTATTTGTATATTTCTAACTCTTTCATATGTTATTTTAGATTTTTTCAACTCATCATTCTCTTTTAATACTCTTTTATAATCTGATAAAATATGTTCTATTGCTTCAATATGTTCTCCACCAAAACAGTCATTCATATCCATATTTTCAATATTTGCATTTTCAATCATTTCTTCTAATATTCTTATATCTTCTTCTATACTAATTTCCATGCTACCGACATTTGTGTCGTTACCATCATTATTTTCTTTCACTTAAAACACCTCCTACATAGCAACCTGTGTTTTCTTCTTTTGTATCTTTTCCTGGATATAAAATACACTTGTTATTTATATTATTCATACAGTCTTTACATTTTATTAAATCTTCAAATAATTGCATTAAATCCACTCCTCTCCACACTTTTCACACTTATATACAATGTGGTCTATTTCCATATCTAAATATTCGCTTTTCATTCTTCCACCACATTCAGGGCAATGCAAACTAAATATGTCTTTAATTTTTTCTATTATTCTTTTTATTTTTTCTTTCACTTAAAACACCTCCTTATGCTTTTCTCTATATGCTTTTTGATATTCTTTCACTTTATCCGAATTTTTTTCGATATATTTTTTTCTATAATCTGAATATTTTTCATTTATTTCTTTTTTATGTCTTTGATAAAATTCTTTATGCAGTTGTTTTTCTCTTTGTTTTTTGCATTCATCAGAGCAACAAACAGTTACTTTCGTTTTAGCAGTAAACTTTTTACCACATATAACACATTTTTTTATTCCGATACTTTTTTCTAAAAATGATATATAATCAACTATAACATTTGCTCTTTCTTTTTCTTTATCAGTTCCATGCATTAAAACTTCACCATGAAAAATATTTATCCATCTATCTATTTCATTTATATTCGTTATACTCATTTTATTCACCCTCACTCTTTTATTTGCTGTTTTTTCTTTCATTATGTATTACTCCTCTCTAGTCCTAAATTTTCATATGCATCATCTATTTCTTTGTAATTTATTAAACCTTTTCGTAATTCATAAAAAACATCACTTATATATTCATCATCTTCTAACTCAAAAACTTCTTTTATCATTGTAAACATATTCCATGGGCAGATTCCATCTTCCCAAAATTCATTTTCTAATATAATTAAGTCTTTACCAACTTTGTTTCCAAATTCTAATATTATTTTTTCTAATAATTCTCTATTATTTATTTTTTGATTTTCCATTAATTTATCAACAAATCTTTTATAATTTAATTTATATAAATCTACACTCATACTCATATCTTATTTACTCCTCTTCCGAAAAGCATCCGCATCCTCCAATATCAAATAAATCTATCTGTGATTTATCTTTCTCATAATCTTCTCTTAATTGCTTTAATGTATATGTTTCTGCTTTTCCATTTTTTATTTTTTTCATCATACTTACATCTTTTCCGATATATTTTATGATTTCTTGTTCTTTCTCTTCATATTCTTTGAACTTTTCAGGCATTGTTTCAAGTACATTTGCCCAATGTCCCTGTCCAGCTTTGCAGCAAAAACCTCCGCAGTTGTTGTGACTAAATCCCATTTTATACAAACGTGGAATCTCTATTCCTATCTTTTCTAATTCTTTTTGCATATCAATTTTTGTTAAATATGGTTTATCACACATTGGAAATTCTACCGTATACGGAGCCCAATTCTTCTTTATTGCTTCACATCTGTGTATCTCTGTCCAATCAATTCCAACATACAACATACATTCATCTTCTTTGTAATGTCCTTTTAACCACATTTTTGCTTGTCTCGTCTTTAACAACTTCGTACAATGTGCTACTCGTGAATTTCCTAAGAATTTTACATCTTTATATACTTCGAACGGTGTTCTTCCGTCACAAACTCTTACAAATTCACACCCCAAATATTTTTTTGTATCTTCTATAAATCTATATAAGTCTTCATCTTCAATCAAAGTATCACAAAATAACAAAATTACATTTTCTTTTCCGTATTTTTCAACTACTCTTTTTGCTGCAAAGAAGCTACATATTCCTCCACTAAACTGAATAATATGTTTCATCTTTTATTTACTCCTTTACTACTAAATCTGCTTTTATTAAATCGTATAGTGTATCTAATTCACCAGTTAAATCAATATAATTCTCCTCAATATTTTCCATTTCTTCATCATTGCTTATATAATAAACAACATGATTTTCTGTTTCTTTATTTAACGGATTGACTAATATTGAAGTTTCATAGCGGTCGTCCGAATTATTCATTCTTTTACTATACGTATCATTAATTGTACGTTTAAACCCAAACTTTTCAAGTTCTTTTAAATCTACATCATCTCTTATTTTTAACATACCTATTTACTCCTTTACTTCTACAATATTGTTTTCAGGACAATACCATATTCGCCCATCATCTTGTTTTATATGTACTGTCATATCTCTTCCTGTTGGTTTAAAATGCTTTATTACTACTCCAATATGTCCATCATATGTTGCTACTCTTTTTCCTATTAATGTTTTTAACATATCTATTCTCCTCCTAATAATTAACTCTAATTATATAACTGTTAAATTCTGGTTGATAATCTACTTTTAATTGCAAACCATTCATTTTATCAATTCCATATCTATGTACTTGCATTCCTCCCCTTATATCTCCTATATGATTAGTTATAAAAAATTTTATTAAATTCTCATATAGTTTCTCTTTTTCTAAAGATATACAATAATCTTCTTCAATTCTTTTAAAATTTTTTCTTTCATTAGATAATATTGTATTTTCATAATATAATTTTTTAATTTCTTTATTTAATCTTTTTATCTTTCCTTTAACACTCATCTTCTCCTCCTACTTTATAGCAATTAGCCATATAACTTTCTTTTGTTCTCACATATTCGTTTACTTCTATCATCTCTTGCCTCCTTACATAAGTGCTTCAAATGTAACTTGTCCATCTTCCATTATTCCATTTAAAATATCTTCACTTATCATTTTTTCTTTTGCTTGATTATAAAAATCTTTTTTTATTTCAAAGCCATAAGCGTTTCTTTTCAATTCTGCACAAGCTCTTAAAGTCGAAGCACTTCCGTGCGACTGGGTCTATTACAACATCCCCTTCATCTGTAAATATTTCTATTAATCTCTTTAATAAGCCTATTGGTTTTTGTGTAGGATGTATCTTAGGATATACTTTTGAATTGTCTCTTTTCCACTCAAACCAGTTGAATATCATTTTTCCTTTTTGTTCTTCCTTTCTACCATTATTAAATTTTGGTAGTTTATCTCTATAAAGTACCACTGCGTATTCTGTTGCTCCCACTATTTTCATATTAGCTTTTAATACTGATGCAGAATAATTTTTTACAAATACTAGTGGATAACTTTTCATTAGTCCATGTTTTTTTGCTTCATCTATTACCATTTGCATTTGTTCAAAAGCACAGAATACTATCATTGCTGGTGCTTGTCCTTTTTCTTTCGGTTCTTTCTTTAAATATCTAGTACAGAAATCAAAGAAATTATTTATTTTAAAGTCATTATCTGTATCAAAAAAACTTTTTCCAGCTAGTTTGCTTTCTCCGTTTTTGTTATCTCCATCTTTATACCACATAGGGTTGCTTGCATAAGCATTATTTCCAAGATTGTATGGGATATCTGCTATAATTAATTGTGCATGTGGTATACCATAACGTTTAGCATTTTCAAAGTGATCGTTGTATAATTCTATCTTACATTTTTTATTCATCTCTTATGTTCCTTTCATTTAATTTCTTCTATTTCTAAAATAACTTTACTTGATTTTCCATATTCAAAATCATCTCTAAAACCTTTTACAAAGTTTCTGTTATCATCTTTTAATTTTCCTGCTTTTACCATACTGTCTAATATGAACTTTTTGGCAAAGCATACATTGTCTAAATCACGTCTTTTATTTTCTTCAACCCATATAAAATGAATTTTTATTGGATTTTTATATTCAGGTAATAAATTTATATACCAGCCTATGTCTTTTTCAACATTCTTTTTCATATTAGCTCCAGCATACCTATTTTTTCTGCATTCGTTTATGTATTGATTCAACGATGGCAGCCTAAATGGTATTTCTATTTTGTTCACTTTTCTTTTGCTCCTTTTCTATGTAATTTTCACATCTCCAAACTCCGTTTAAAGTTTTCTAATTCAAGTCTATTACAGCCTCTACATTTTACACATTTTCCTCCGCAATTGTGGATAATTATATTTCATATTTTCTCCTATTTTTCTACATATTTCATCTTTTTTAAATCCGAAATGCAGTCTAATAACATATCTATTGTCTTATCTATATTTTCGTTGTATTCTTTTAATCTTTTTGGTGTCCTTTTTATTTCATAGTCACCACCGCCAAAACCACAGTCTGTTGTATTAGGCAATTTTAAATAATCACATAATTTTATGTCTAAATAATATCTTCGTTGATAGCCCATATGAGTTAGTATTAATTCTTTTTTATAATCTCTGTTTGACTGAATGAAATCATTTTGTTTACAATATTCTGGATATTGTGTCCTTAGTTCTTTTATGTACTCTAAGTGCTCATTAACTCTTTTTATCAAATCTTCTAGGCTTTCATCATTTTCCCAAAGAATCATATCTTGTTGTGTATAATTATCTAGTTCAAATTCATATCTTACACTATAATATTTAAGTTCTTTCCAATTGTCTTCATCTCGAGTTACCTCTAGCACTTTCATATTATTCTTTTTAAATTCTTCTTCTAAAATTTTTCTTATTTCTTTTCTATTTTCATTTTCTTTTTGTTTATAATCAAATCTTGCTTTTCCGTCCATTTTATATAATTTTTCTTCTCTTTCTATCATAACTACCTCCTAATCTATTCTTGGAATATGATTCATATTTATTGCAATAAAACCGTTTTCTGTCCTCTCATATACTGCTACTGTTTTGCCTGTATATTGGCATTTCTTTTTATCTATTGCTTTTACATATCCCATTTTTTCTAATTCTGTTAATCTCGGTGCTGTATAATTTCTTTCTGTACTTGGTATAAAACCCAAATCAAATAATTCTACTGCTAATTCCTTTGCTGTTTTAGGTTTGTCTAATCTATTTAAAATTTGTATATATCTTATTTTCGTTTTATCTTGTATGTCATTAAAACTCATTTGTCTTGTTTCTGTTGTAATCATTTGTTTATCACTCCTTTACTAATTCGCACCACTCTAAATTCTTGTATAAATAAGCATATGGGTCATTTGTATAATAATCATTTGGATTTACTGCTATCCTTGCTCTTATATCAGCTATCTTTGGTGTGAATTTAACTTCTTTTATTGTTTTATTAACTGCTTTTTCAAACTCTCTAGCCTCTGTTGTCATAAATTCTTTAAACCACAACATCAATTCTTCTTTACTGAACTTTTTATTGTATGCTGTTTCTATTTTTTGTATATTTTTGTAAAACTCTTGTTTATTCATTTAACCACTCCTCTATTTCTTTACTTTCATTTTTCTTTTTGTGGTTTTCATCCTTTGCTTGTACTAATGTTCTTATTCCTGCTTTTTGCCAATTATTTAATATAGCTTTTATGTACTTAATTGTTCTTTTATTAGCTTCTACACTAATTTGCATTGCATAAATTATTAAGTCTGTTGGCATATCTTTAGAATAATCTTCTAAAACTTCTACCCCATAAGGAGTAATAAGTCCTATATTTTCATTGTAAAAATCAATAATTTTTTGTAAGCCGTCAACACAACTGTCGCTTACTTTGTCATTATCATTTACATTTACATTTACATTAACATTATCATTTACATTTACATTTTCATTTACATTAGTTACCTTTTTGCTTTTTGTTTGCTTCTGTTTTGCTTCTGTTTTGCTTTTCTTTTGCTTTCCATTTTCATATTTTTTATAATTTGCATCTAATTGAGGTTTAACAAGAGAAAATATTGCTTTAGATATTCCTGTCAACTCTATTTCTTCTTGGTCTAGTGCATATCTCATTATTGCATTATATGAATCTGCTTGATTATCTTTTGGTAACTCGCTTATAGCTTCATAAAAACTTCTGTAAAATATAAAACTATCTCTTGCCATTTGCTCCTCCTTTTGTAAAATATAAGGAGTAAAACTTATGTCTTACCCCTTAGTTGTTTGCTTTTCCATATTCTTTAATAAATTCTTCTTTTGTTTTGTTGTAATATTTGCACCAAGCTTTTTGTGCTAATTTCTTTAATTTTCTGTTAAGCTTGTCTCCATTTTTGCCATGTACTCCATTCGTTCCACGATGGTCTTTTCTCATCAAAAATACTATCAAGCCATCATTTATACTCTTTTGTCTGTAAGCCTTTGAAAAATAAACCTCGTGTCTTTCACAATATATTTCTGTTCTTACCGTGCTATATAATTTGCTTTTGGGCATAATACAAAATTCCTCTTCGTTTTTATTTTTATCTTTCTTCTGACTTTTCTCTGTGATTTTTGGGTAAGGATTAAAACTATTACTTAAATCTGTTACTATCATTTCTTATCCCATTCTTTCAATAAACTATCTATTTCTGCTTGTGGTTTTGTTTCTATTCCATAAGGTTTACAATCTTGTACTACTCCATCTATAAGTCTTGCCATTTGCTTACTATTAAACGAACTTGATCCATAATAAGCATTAATAATTTTAAACTCTGTATCCCCTATGTATGTTGTATCTGCTATTTCACAAAACCAAGCTATCCCTTGTGCTGTCCACATTTTTTCAAATGTCTTAATATTTTCTGTTTCTATCTTAAATCTTCTAAATATTCCTAATTCTTTTACTCTTCTTTTGTATTCTTCTATTGTATCTATTTCTGCTAAATCGCATAATTCTTGTAAAAGTTTCCAGAAATAATTATTTGCATTAGTTGTTCTTTTCTTTATGTATCTCTTAGCTTCTATTTTTAGTTTTAGACCTTTTAATTGCTCTATGTCTGATAACTTGTCTTTATTATTAATTAAAAAGCTTATTTTTGGCTTTCCTGTCTTGTAATCTATATTTATTTCTTCTAATGTTCCTGTAGTTTGCATTTAACCACCTACTTACTCAACTACCTCAAAAGGATCTTTGTATTCTTCTTTATTTTGTTCTTTATTCGGCATTTGTGATGTTTGTTTACTTGCGTCTTCCAATATCATTTGTAATGCTTTCTTTATTACTGGGTCTGTTTTTTCATTTCCATATAGCCAATCGCAATAATTACTATCTTTATGTACTAAATCTATCAACGTTGTGCCTTTGTATTTTCCAAAACTTAATTTTAAATTTTTAGCTTGTTCTATAGTTAATGTTGCATCTTGTTCTTGTTGTATAAAATCTCCCATATCTTCAATATCTTGTGTAAATACTTCACTTAAACTAGCTACTTGTAAAACTGCATCTATGAAAGCTCTTTTCTTTGCCATTTTTAATATTGTATTTACTAAACTACATATATCAGGATTATTAATTTTGTATCTAACTCGTCCGTATTTGTCTGTATATTCTTCACTTTGCCCTATATATGTTTCTGGTATTGTGTCTACATTTACAAATCTATATTTCTTTTCTTTACTATTACAACTTCCGACTCCTTGTGCTACTGGTTGTCTATTTCTGAATAAAGTACATCTGATGTTATAACTAAAAAATTCTTTGTCATAATCTTCTGTTGTTTGTAAAAACTCATACTCAGGATTTAAACCAAACAACATGCAAATTTTTTCTCCACCTGGTTTTAATAAAGTTGGTTTGCTTGTCCCTGGTACTTCTCCAAAGTCATGACCTTTTTTTAATGTTTTTTGTACTACATTTTGCATTTGTTGTATTTTTGCCATTGTATTTGCTATATTATCTATTTCTACCGTTTCTATAATGCTTAAAGCATTTATTTCATTATTCATATTGGTATCCTCCATCTAATAAATATTGTTTTAATTTTTTTAATTTAACTGCTGTTCCTGTTACTGTAAAAGTTATCGTATATGTCTTTTCTTCTTTCTTATTAAAAACATTTTCTAGTTGCTTGTAACTTTCTTCTGTTATCTCATGATTTTCATTGCTTACTATAGTTATTTTTTCTTCTTGTTTTGCCTTTTCTTCTTCAATAGCTTTGAATCTATTTGTTACTGTTGTTATTGCCTGTGCTACATTTAATGTCTGTTTATATTCGACTAATATTTCTGCTTTATGTTCTTGTGTTTCGATTAGTTTCAAATCATCTACTATTTTGTCTATAAATTGTTTTGCTTGTTCTTTTAAACTTTTCATACTTGCTGATAATGTTACATTTATTCTTGCTTGTTCATATTTGATAAAATCAATGTTATTTGCTGTTTTATATTCTTCGAAATAATCTTTTACTTCTTGTTCTTTTTTTGTTTTTAATTCACTTTCAACACTATCTACTTTTTGTTTTAAATCATTGTCAGCACTTCTATACTTTTCTGATATGTATTCCCTATATATGTTTTCGAATTTCATGTATGGTGCTAATATTTCTTCTTTTACTGCCTTTCTTTGTTTTTCTACTTCCTTAAATTCTTTGTTTAAATCTGCTCTTACTTGTTTTATTGTTTTTACGTTTTCTTCTGTACAAATTAATCCTTTTGCGTTTTCTACCTTTTTGTCTACTTCTATTGATAATTCTTTTAAATGTTCCTCTATTTGAGGTAATTGCTTTATAATGATTAAATCTTGCATTACTCTTCCCTCCATCTATCATCTTCATAGCATTCTTCTGCTATTAATTCGAATATATTTCCTTCTTCATCATTTTCTATGTAATCTTCCATAATTCTCCTTTGACATATTTACTTTTTCGTGCTAAAATATAAGTAAATATGAATTTATTTATGTATTTATATTTGAACTAGTTTATTGATTGGTAGTCGCTAACTAGTTCTTTTATTTTGCTTAAAACGGCTTTTTCATTGTTGTATTTATTTGAATTTACTAGTCTTTCAATTCTGCTTATCAAGTCCCTTTGCTCTTCATTTTCGAATCTTAAATCTTTATTTTCTTCATGTAATACCTTTGCTTGTCCTTCCATATCTTTTATTAAGATATCTCTGTTATGTATCATTGATTTTTGATTTAATATCTTTCTATCTTTTTTAGTTAACATCTCTCTTCACTCCTTTCTAATAAATACTGTTTTGACAAAATGCCCATACTGAAAACGCTACTGTTGCTATGTATAAACTGCTATATACTACTGCTTGTCCTATAAGTTGATATAGTTTGTTTTTGTTTAGTTTTCTTTTCATTTGTTTTCCTCCTTTTATTTGTTTTCCACCTATGTTATAATTCTATCGAAAGGTGGTGGTTAGTTATGTCTAATGAACAACGTGCTCACGATTTAGCTATATGTATGCTAAGTAGAACTGATATTATTTATGATGACATGGATAATGTTCCATTTGACTTTTATAAAAAATATCAGGAAATATATAAGATTGCTCTACAATCTTTTAATCGTGATTATCCAAATGGATTATAATTTTGGTATAGATGGTTGAATTATTTTACCTACTTTTTCGCCATCTATTTTTATTTCTACTTTTTGCACTTCTTCTTTGATTTGATTTAACTGTTGTTTTGAAAATGCTTTATCTGTTGATTGAAATTCTTTAATAAATTCTTTAATTTCTTGTATAGAACCTTCAATTTTCATTTGTTTTACTCCTCTCTTATTTATTTTCATTTCTTTTTAAATCGTTTTGAGCCATTCTTATGAAAACCTTTGCTATCTGTTCGTAAATTTCTTCTTTTTCTTCCTCTGTAGTTTCTGGATGATAACTTGTTACTTTATACTCACTCTTCATAAGACCAACTCCTTTCTTAATTTTTATTCATATTGCTTGTACCTATTGTTTTTGTTTATCATGTTAAACTTAATTGATAAAAAAAATATTTGATACTTTTTCTCCTAATGCTGTAGCAATTTTTTCTAGTGTGATATTGGTTGTAACCTCTTTCTTTTCTGTTTCTAATTCAGATATTGTTGTTCTTGAAATTCCAGATTTTTCTGATAATTCTTCTTGTGAAATTCCCTTTTTCTCCCTTGCTTCTCTTAACCTATTTTTCATTATTTCACCTCGCTTTGTTTAACTTGTTGAACAGATTATATATCTATCTTTTTTGTTTGTCAAGCATATTTAACAAAAAAATATATATTTTTTTTGACTTTTTGTTTAATATGCTGTACAATATAGACATATCAATAGATAGGAGATTTAGAAATGTTTTTAGGAGAAATTATTAAAAAATATAGAAAAGAAAACAATTTATCTTTGAGAGCTTTTGCTAGTAAATGCGGTTTAAGTTATACTTATATTTCTATGTTGGAAAAAAATATAGATTATAGGACTGGAAAACCAATTGCACCTACTTTAGACAGTGTGAAGTATATATCAAATGCAATGAATATACCTATAGATGACTTACTAAAAATGTTAGATGATGAACAAGAATTTAAATTAAATGAAGATGTTCTGCCAAACAATTTGAATGTAATCCCAATTTTAGGTACTGTAAAAGCAGGTTATGATTGGTTAGCAGAAGAAAATGTTGTAGATTATGTTACATTAAAAGAAAACATACCTAATATAAAAGAATATTATGCTTTAAAAATAACTGGTGATAGCATGTTGCCACTCCTTTCTGAAGGAGACTTAGTAATAGTCCATGACCAAGATGATGTAGAAAGTGGACAAACTGCAGTTATTCTTATTAATGGCGAAGAGGCTACTGTAAAAAAGGTAGTTAAAACAAATGAAGGTATTGAACTTCATTCTATGAATCCTTATTATCCAGTTAAAAAATTTACTTATGCAGATATGAAAAGTATACCAGTGAAAATAATAGGAAGAGTAAAAGAAGCAAAAATAAAAGGAGCTTTTGAATAGGAGTGATAATATGATAGCAATATATGCAAGACAATCCATAGAAAAAAAGGATAGTGTTAGTATTGAAGCTCAAATAGATAAATGTAAAACTTATTGTGACGGACAAAAATATAAAATATACAAAGACTCTGGTTATTCTGGAAAAAACATAAATAGACCTCAATTTTCAAGCCTGTTAGAAGATATAAAAAAAGGTATTGTAAATCAAGTTATAGCTTACAGGCTAGATCGTATCAGTAGAAGTATTGCAGACTTTTCACAATTATTGATAATGTTTGATGAATACAATGTGGACTTTATCTCTGCTACAGAAAACTTTGATACTAACTCCCCTATGCGGTAGAGCTATGATAAATATAGTTATGACATTTGCTCAATTAGAAAGGGAAACTATTGTTGAACGTGTTACTGATAATTATTATTTTAGAGCCAATAACGGTTACTGGGCTGGTGGATATGCTCCATATGGCTATAAAATAAAGCATATTATTGGAAGTGATGGTAAAAAGCACTCTATTCTTGAAATAGATAAAGGAAAATCTAAAATAGTAAAAAGAATATATAATATGTATATTAATCAAAAAATTAGTATGAGAAAAATTGCTCAACAATTAAATAATGAAAATATTCCAACCTTAAAAAATGGACTTTGGGGAATAAATGCCGTATCTGCTATTCTTTCTAGACCAATTTACACACCTGCAACCGCAAAAATCTATGAATATTTTACTAACTTAGGTTCAAATATAACAAATGATATAGAATACTTTGATGGTAGTATGACTGCAAATTTATACGGGAACGCTAAAAAAAATACAAAAGTTAAAGCTTTAAGGAATTATGATGAAATGTATCTCTCGTTAATAAATTGTTCTCCTATTATTTCTAATGAGGATTGGTTTAAAGCTCAAAAAATAAAAGGAACAACTAAACATTTGCCACCAAGAACTAATACTTCTAAAATTTCATTCTTATGTGGATTAGTTAAGTGTGGAAAATGTGGTCGAAACTTAGTAACTCAAGGTTGCAAAAATAGATACGGAACTCAATATCATTATTTAATATGTACTAACAAAAGAAGCTTTGGAGCTTCTGCTTGTAATAATAAAATGATAGATGTTTCTAAATTAGAAAAACTCGTACTATCAGACATAAAGCAATATTTTAATTCAGACAGCATAATAAATAAAGTTAATAAGTATATTAAAGACAATGAAAGTAAAGATATCGAACTTTTAACTAAAAAAGAAAAGCTAGAAAATGATATTGTTAAGTTAAATTTACAAATAGACAAACTTATCAATTCTATTGCTGAATCTAATGAATTTACTCTAAAATATATAAATAAAAAAATAGAAGAAATAGAAATTGAAAAACAAAATAAATTAAAAGAAATCTCTTCTTTGAATTTACCCAATAATAACAATGACGAACTATTAGACTATATAAAAAATATAAATGAGAAATTAAATTCTAACGATTTTAACGAGTTAAAAATTCTATGCAAAGCATTAATTGAAAAAATAGTTGTAACCGATAAAAATATAGACATACACTACAAAATATAGTGTATGTTTTTTTGATTTTAATATATCATTATTAAAAACCAAGATTTTTGCCATAATAAAAAATCCTCCCATTTATATACTATTTGTATATATTATGAAAGAATTTTTAATTTGTTTATAATTTATTTTATATTCTTATATATTATACTACCCTTGCTTTTACAATAACTCTCATTTTGCTATCATTAGTACATGTAATCAATGTAATCTCTTTTCTTCCATTTGTTAATTGAGATGTACAACTTAAATCTTCTGGAATCACCTCATATTTATTATAAACTGAATATCTAAGTGTATTTCCACTTGTATCTGTTATCTCTATAATATCTCCATTTTCTAAGCTAGGGACCTTACTAAAAAATCTAGTATTACGATAATTATGACCTACAATACAGAAATTTCCTACTTCATTTGGATCTGCTCCCCAAAATTTTGTAGGAGATATCTTCAACAATGCTTCTGTCTCTGCTTCTGAATCTGTTTCTCCATCTAATATCGGATATTGCACATTAATTTTAGGAATATTAATTGTAGCTATTGTAGTATATCTATATCCATCATTTGTTTTTTGAACATTTTTCTTATTTGAGCCATTTTGAGTTTGTTTTTGTGGCGTATTATCAAATTCATTGTTAGTTGAACCATTATTTTGTTCCGAGTCATCCAAAACAACTATTAAAATATTATTTTTTGCAACTGTAGTATCTTCTTGTGCATCTGTATTAAATTCACTCATGATTTCTTTTGAAGTTTCTTCACTCTTATTTCTGTCATATTCTGCATAAATACATAGAGAGATTAAAATGCATACCAAAAAAATAGACAAAAGGAAATCAAACTTATAGATTTTCTTTTTTCTTTTTAGTTCTGGTGTTATATATAATTTCTTAGTAACTAAAATTTGATTCATTGCACTCTCCCTACTTTATATTTCTATTTTATTATAACATAGTTTTATACATTTTTAAATACCTTTTTTTAAAATCCTATTAGTAATATCCGCAAAATTTTCTAATGTTAATTTTTCCGCTCGTACACTCTCATCTAATTTAAGAGATTCTAAAATTTGATTTCCTTCTTCCTTATTTTGAAATATTTTAGCATTATTTAACGCATTTATTAATGTTTTTCTTCTTTGCATAAAAGCACTTTTTATTATCTTAAACATAAGCTCTTTATCTTGCACTTCTATTGGAGGCTCTTTTCTTATATTTAACTTGATAACTTTTGATGTCACTTCAGGTTCTGGAATAAAAGATTCTTTCGGAACTTCTAATATTGCTTCTGCTATCGCATAGTAATATACTGCATATGTAATAGCTCCAGTCTCTTTTTCTCCCGGAATAGCAATTAATCTATCAGCAACTTCCTTTTGTATCATAACTGTTATGCTTTCTAAATCTAATTTTTCTTCTAATAATTTCATAATAATTGGAGTAGTTATATAATATGGCAAGTTAGCTACTATTTTTACCTTCTTTATATTAGTATTTTCTTTTTCTTTCTTTATAAGATGTTTTAAATCTATTTTTAAAACATCTTGCTGATATAATTCAAAATTATTATATAATTTAAATCTATCCTGTAAGATTTCTACCATTTTTTTATCTAATTCAATACCTATTACCTTTCCTGCTTTTTCCAATAAGTATTTTGTTAACGTTCCTAAGCCTGGTCCAATTTCTATTACCAAATCTTCTTTATCTATTTTACTACTTTCTACTATTTCATTTACTACCTGTTCACTAATTAAAAAGTTTTGTCCTAATGATTTATTAGCTCTAATATTGTATTTTTTCATAATAAACTTAGTTTCTTCTATTAATGTTTCCATATTTTAACTCTCCATATCTTTGTTAATTTATTTTTTTTTGCACTTATATTTTATTATAAATAGGCTGTTTTTTCAAGTTTTTATTGATTTTTATATTTTTTTCATATAAAATATAATCACTATTAGATTCTTGTATATTTTAACATTATATTTTTTATCTAATAGTTAAAATTAATTTAAACAAAAGAGGCTAGTTTATGGA
>OGJH01001848.1_pt1 | contig 16055 bp, 10 predicted proteins | sample 1572021 | NCBI WGS metagenome assembly OGJH01 (sample SAMEA2582098, study PRJEB24529) | metagenome | biome: Human gut stool | place: China | collected 2011
AAAAGGGGCGGTATGTATGGGAACAGAAACAACACAAATCATAGATTTAAACGCTGCGGAAGGAAAAGCGGTTCAAGAGGGTGAAAAGGGCTGGAACTTGCTGGGGAAGTTATATGATGGTGCATTAAAGGGCATTCCGGGTTCAAAGTCTGTGGAAGCACTGGCACAGGAATACTTATCGAACTGTGGCGGAAAGAAAGAACAGGCAGCCGAGCAGCTGATTCGGATGCAGGTTACCAAGTGCACGACAACTGGATTTTTGACCGGATTGGGCGGATTGATTACGCTGCCGGCAACTATTACCGCTGATATTGGCTCTTCCATGTACGTGCAGATTCGCATGATTGCAGCCATTGCAGTCATGGGCGGTTATTCGTTGCAGGATGATGTTGTGAAATCCATGGTGTTTGCAACTTTGTTGAAAGTCGAAGTCGGAAATCTGTTGAAACAGGTTGGGGTAAAGACGGCAAACCGAGCTTCTTTGCAGTTGTTAAAGAAACTGCCGGGAACGGTTCTGACGAAAATCAATCAGAAGCTGGGCTTTCGGTTTCTGACAAAGTTCGGGCAAAAGGGTGTTATCAATCTGGTAAAGGTTGTACCCGTTGCCGGAGGCGTTGTCAATGGTGGTTTGAATCTCGTTGAAACAAAAGCCATTGGAAAACGGGCAATGAAAGTTTTTTTGCTGAAATAAAAAATAGAAATAGATGAATGACCGCTGTTCGGAGATGGATTCGGGCAGCGGTTTTTTCTGTCTGGGTGAAAGTTTCAGATTGGTTTTGATTTTGGATATATCCATAGTATTTGCAAAGAGCCAAAAGAAACACCAACAAAAATCATTCTAAATGTAAACAAACTGTAAATAATCCAATCAACGTCTTGACGAATTTAGCACAAGTGCTATAATAGTGTTAGCACTCAAATGGAAAGAGTGCTAATTTCAGAAGGGAGCGGCTGCGGTAACGCAGTCGGGATTGGATATGGAACAGAAACAGTTTAAAGCAGAGTCCAAGCGGCTCTTAGATTTGATGATTCATTCGATTTATACCCACAAGGAAATTTTCCTGCGGGAATTGATTTCTAATGCAAGCGATGCAATTGACAAGTTGTATTTCCGTTCATTGACGGATGACAGCGTCAATATGACGAAATCGGATTTTGCCATTGAAATTATTCCAGATAAAGAAAACCGTACTCTGACCATTAAAGATAATGGGATCGGTATGACCAAGGAAGAACTGGAAGAACACCTCGGCACAATTGCAAACAGCGGTTCTTTGCAGTTCAAGAGCGAAAACCAGATGGAAGATGACCACCAGATTATCGGTCAATTCGGTGTTGGTTTCTATTCTGCCTTTATGGTTGCTGGTCGGGTGACTGTAAAATCCAAGGCATTTGGTGCAGAGAAAGCGTATATATGGCAGTCTGAGGGAACGGACGGCTATACCATTGATGAATGTGACAAGGACACTGTTGGTACAGAAATCACACTGGAACTCCTGCCGGATGAAGAAGACAAGGAAGAGGGAGCAGAAAAGTACAGCGATTACCTCGACCAGTACCGGATTCAGTCTTTGGTAAAGCGGTATAGCGATTACATTCGTTTCCCAATTCACATGGAAATGACCAAATCTCGGAAGAAGGAAGATTCGGACGAGTACGAAGAATATACAGAACTGGTGACACTGAACAGCATGACACCGCTCTGGAAGAAGAACAAGAACGAACTGACGGATGACGATTACAACAACTTCTATAAGGACAAGTTCAACGATTACAGCAACCCACTGCATCACGCTTTGGTACACAACGAAGGAACAGTTACTTATGATGCATTGTTGTATATTCCGGAACGGGCACCGTTCAACTACTATTCGAAAGAATATGAAAAGGGCTTGCAGCTGTATGCAAACGGTGTTTTGATTATGGAACGCTGCGAAGACTTGCTGCCGGATTACTTCAGCTTTGTAAAGGGTCTGGTAGACTCCGAAGATGTTTCCCTGAACATTTCTCGTGAAATGCTTCAGCATGACGCCCAGATGCGGTTGATTGCAAAGAGTGTAGAACGGACAATTAAGAACGAACTCAGCCGGATGATGAAGAACGAACGGGAACAGTATGAAAAGTTCTATCAGGCATTTGGCTTGCAGCTGAAATATGGTGTTTATTCGGACTATGGTATGCATAAGGATATGCTGCAAGACTTGCTGCTGTTTACCTCCTCTAAGGATCAGAAGCTGACCAGTCTGGCAGAATATGTTGACCGGATGCCGGAAGACCAGACTTGCATTTATTATGCATGCGGGGAAAGCATTGCCAGAATTGAGGCTCTGCCGCAGACCGAACTGGTTAAGGATAAGGGTTATGAAATCCTGTACTTTACCGACAGCGTAGATGAATTTGCAATCAGAATGCTGATGAAGTACAAGGATAAGGAATTCAAGTCCGTTTCTGTAAATGATTTGAATCTGGAGAGTGAAGAAGAAAAGAAGGAACTCGAACAGAAAGAAACCGAAAGCAAGGATATGCTGGAAACCATGCAGAAGGCATTGGATGGCAAGGTTGCAAAGGTAAAGCTGTCTGGTAGACTGAAATCGCATCCGGTTTGCCTGAGCAACGAAGGGGATTTGTCCATGGAAATGGCAAAGACTTTGAATGCAATGCCGGGCGTTGACAAGCCGGTACAGGCACAAACGGTTCTGGAACTGAATCCGGAACATCCGATTTATCAGAAGCTGAAAACATTGGATGATGAAACGCTGGGCAAGTATAGCCAGCTGCTGTATAATCAGGCATTGTTGATTGAGGGCATGCCGATTGCAGATCCGGTTGCATTCTCGAATTTGATTTGTGAATTGATGGAAGCATAAGCGATTCATTGGAATTTTTAAAACTCCTCTGCTTGTTAAAAAAAACAGGCAGGGGAGTTTTTATTTTGAAGCAGGACGTTGTAAAAATCTTTCGCCGCAGGCGAACTGCGGTCGAGCTGGCTCAGCTCGGCGGAGGGGTGCAGGGGGCAAGCTGCCACCTGCAAAGAGTGGACAATTAGCAGGAATAGAAATCTAAGAGAAATAAAGTGAACTGCTGTTCGCCGTTCTATAAAGCATAAAAAATTCAGAAAAACTGAAATCTAAGAAAGATTCATAGGCAATTCGGACAACGTAACCACCGGCGAACAGCACAAAGGCAAAGAGTGAAGCGATTTTGCCGAACCGTACGCAATTATTTTCCCCAGAACTGGTTTCAGAAATCAAGAAATCATTCCCCACACATTGACAAAAATCCACAGAATTTGTATAATAGCAGAAGATTGTACTTTATGATAGAAAGGATTTGTGTTCCATGTATCCTGCTCGGATTTTTGCAGTTCTGCTTACCATTTGCCTGATCATTTGCAGCTTGTCCCTGCCCGTATCTGCCACCGCAACCGCACTGCCCTATACACAGTCATCAGACAGCCTTACCACAAATGGGCTTTATTTGCGGCTGAATTTGCGGAATGAATGGGGCAATTCCAACTGTACCGACTTGCAGCCGAGTCCGGCTTCTGATTACTTGAGCGTGACATTTACCATTTCCGGACTAGGCAAGCTCTCAGAACCCTATGTGGTTTCTCTGTTGGGTGCTGCGGAAGATCTTACATTTTTTGGAACAGAGGAAGATACAGCAACCCCCGGCGAGGTGCATATTACACGGGACGGAACATATCAGGTGAAAACCCTGCTTCCGCACGCAGTTGCGAAGGTTTCCTGTTTGATGCTGGAAACAAACATTCCACTTGCTGCTTATACCGATACTATGGTTGCAGCTGATACCGGAATTGCTATTACTGTGCAGCAAATCACAACGGAAGCAGATGCTCCGGTTGTGCAGTCGGAACGGGGCGATCCGGACGGAGATGGTACAGTTTCCGTGCAGGATGCTGTGATGGTGCTGACTTATTATGCAAAGAAATCGGTGGGATTAAAGCCGGAAACGGATGCCCAGTTTCAGTATATTCAAAGGGGCGATATTGATGAGGATGGCGTGATTTCCGTGCAAGATGCGGTTTTGATTTTGACGTACTATGCGAAGAAATCCGCTGGATATGCTCCAGATTGGGACAACCTCTGAAAAAGGATTTGAACAAATATCGGATAGCATAAAGTGCTTTTTAAGCAGCTTTCCACTTTTTTATCTATTTTTGAAAGAAAAATTACGAACAAGAGAACGTTTCCAATGTGGAAAAGTCAGATGTAAATAGAGAACAGTGAATTGTTGAAAAGTAAGCAACTGTCATGAATTGACCACAACAAACCATTGCTATTTTTGGCAAAATCTCATAAAAATAGGAAAAAACAGGTGATTTTTCCGCAAAATCAGGAAGACGCACCTATAATTACCATAAAAGGGAAAATAAAATGGTAAGAAATGCAAGTTTTTCTAGGAATCTTTTTCAACTTACAATTGTGAAAGAATCTTCATTTTGTGGAAAATGTCGGTTCTATCCGTAAATCATTGACATTCCATAGAAAAGTGCGTATAATAAACAGAGAGAAAGTAAAAATTTTGATAGTACTTAAAAAATAGAAAAAGAGTGGAAATTATGGAAAAATTAAGAAAGAACACTTGTCGGAAAGCGATTTCTTTTTTTGTCACGGGATTGTTGACAATCGCTTGTCTGCCCGCAAATGTTTCCGTTTTTTCAGCAGCTTGGAACGGAACTGTGGATACCAGTTGGTATCAGGCAGACGAAACACAGCTTTCTATCTCAAATCCGGAAGAATTGGCTGGACTGGCAAAATTAGTGAACGATGGAACAACCAATTTTGAGGGCGTGACCATTACGCTGGAAGCAGATTTACAGATGAATCCGCTGACCAACTGGGAAAAATGGGAAACCGCCGAAGCACAGCCGTCTAACACTTGGGTTCCGATTGGGATTGTCAATCAATCCTTGTTTCATGGAACATTTGACGGCAATGGACATACAATTTCGGGCTTATATGCTCAAAAAAGCGGGGAAACAGGCTTGTTTGCCGGACTTTATCGAACAGCAACGGTAAAAAATCTGACCATCGAAAAAAGTTATCTAAGTAGCTATGATACCTTTGCAGGTGGTATTTGCGGCTATAATTATAAGGGAACAATTGAAAATTGCGAAAATCGAGCTGTGATCTCTTCTTGGTATTACATGGCTGGCGGTATCTGCGGCGTGAACTTTAACGGAACAGTTTCCCGTTGCAGCAATGACGCATTTATTTCCGGACAGGAAGCAGCTGGCGGAATTGCTGGGCAGAGCATCTGTGCAACTGTATCAGAAAGTTGCAGTACAGGAAGAGTTTCTTCGCTGCAATTTGCTGGCGGTGTCGTTGGACAAGAGAGTGGCGGCATCGTGCAGAGCTGTTACAACACCGGAGCGATTAAAGGAAATACCATAGCTGGCGGTGTGGTTGGAGCATTTGAATGTGGTTCGATTGAAACTTGTTTCAATATCGGAACGGTTTCTGGAAATGAAAAAATAGGTGGTATTGTTGGGGACAGCAATGCTAATTGTACAGCGTGCTATTATCAATCCAGTGTGACGGATACGCAGCCAATTGACCAAGAAATTTGCACGGCAATGAAGCAATCGGAGATGCAGAAAGCAACCTTTGCACAAAAACTCGGAGCAGCTTATTCCGGTATTACGGGTAGTTATCCGCTGTTGTCCTGGCAGCAACGACATGCTCAGACAACTGAAACAACAACGGATGCAACCACAGCAGGAACGACCAAAGCAACTGCAACTACTACTACCACAAAAAAGACCACGACAGGCACAACGAAGCCTTCCAACACCACAACTTCTGCGAGAACTACGAAGACCACAACAATTACCTCTCTGGAACAGCCCGTCACTGGAACAACCTTAGAGGGGGATGGGAGAGTCGTTACGCAGAAAAACATCAAGGAGATTCACCAAATCGGTGCAACACTGCAACTGTATTACTTAGGGGAAAAGGGTGAGGTGCCTCAGTGGGTTTCGACGGATGACAGCGTTGCAACGATTGATCAAGACGGCTTATTGACAGCGGTTTCCGAAGGAAGTGTTATCGTTGGGGCGTTGGTCAACCAGAAATTCTATAAGTTGACCATTACCATTTCTGTTCCAAAGACCACAGCAGAAACGACGATACCAATCGAAACAGAAACCACCGATTTGACAACAGCGACCACCGAACCGGTGACAACTACAATTGTAACCACGACAACCACCTTACCTGACCCCTATGAAATGGGCGATGTAGACGGCGATTCTATGGTTAGTGTAGATGATGCCATACAGATTTTGACGTATTATGCAAGACGGGCTGCCGGATATACCACATTCTTCTCTGAGATTGCTCACATCAATGATTTGGCAACGAGTGCTGCTGATATCAACGGCGATGGTGTGATTTCTGTAGAAGATGCCGTTGCAGTTTTGACGTATTATGCAAAAACTGCTTCTGGTATGCAGCCGAGCTGGGCGGATGTCATTGGCACTTCATCGAAACAGGCAAATACAGAGTCCGGAGAATCAGTAGAATCATTGCTGCCGGAAGAATTCGCACTGCTGCCGATGGAAGGCACAGAATAACAGGCTTATGATATAGTTTATCATAAATTGAGGGAAAAAACAGTCCTTTTTGAGAGAAAGGGGCTGTTTTTTTATCGTTCACCCTTTTTCTTTGCGGTGATTTGGAATAGAATTGCCGAGCAAATCGGAATCGCACACGAAGAAATTGCAACGACAATCCAGAGTGGCAGCGACAGCGGAACAGTCGTGAAAATCATCTGTAGAGCCGAGCTTTCCACTGCCGCAAACAAGATGCCAGCAGAAACCGCAACGGCAGCCAGCAGCTTCCAGTTGTTCCAGAGTGGCAGATGAAACAGCGATTTTGTTTCTGATTTGCACTCAAAAACGTGAATCAGCTGCGAGAGAATCAGCGTACACAAGGCAGTGGTACGGGCAGCCTCCAGCGTTCCGCCGAGTCGCAGTGCCATGGAGAACGCTCCCAGCGTGCAGACGCCAATTAACAGTCCTCGAAAGACAATTCGCTGTAACAGACCGCCGGAGAAGAACGGCTCTTCTGGTTTTCGAGGTGGTTGCCGCATGGCATCCGGTTCGGGCTGTTCCATGCCGAGGGCAATGGCTGGCAGTCCATCCGTAACCAGATTCACCAGCAGCAATTGCGTGGGCAGCAGAATCACGGGCATGCCCATGAGAATCCCCAGCAGCATTGTAATGACTTCTCCGATGTTGCAGGAGAGCAAATAGCGGACAAATTTTCGGATGTTGGCATAAATACAGCGTCCCTGCTCCACAGCATAAACCAAAGTCGATAAGTTGTCATCCAATAGAATCACATCTGCCGCCTGTTTTGCAACTTCTGTGCCGGATTTCCCCATAGCAACGCCAACATCTGCCTCTTTCAGGGCTGGGGCATCGTTTACACCATCCCCCGTCATTGCGACAATCGCCCCCGTTTTCTGATAGGCACGTACCAACCGCAGCTTATGAGCAGGATTGACTCTTGCAAAGACTGCATATTCCTGGATACAAGCGGCAAGCTGTTCATCGCTCAAAGTATCCAGTTCCTGCCCTGTCATCGCCTTTTTTCCATGCAATAGCCCTGCTTGCTCTGCAATGGCAAGGGCGGTTTTTTTGTGGTCGCCAGTAATCATTACAGTTTGAATTTTCGCCTGTTCGCAAGTGCGAATCGCCTGCTTTGCCGATTCTCGAGGAGGGTCTAACATACCGCTCAACCCCAGAAAAATCCAGTCACCATCTGATTCCCGATAGGCAAACGCCAATACTCGCAGAGCACGTTCTGACAAAGTTTGCACAGCGGAGCGGACTTCTTCCCGAAACGATTCCGTCAGCGTGGTGACAGTCGTTCCATGTAGCAATTGTGTGCAGAGTGGCAACACACGGTCTGCTGCACCCTTGAGGTATTGCCGTTCTGTGCCGTTATAGGAAACCGTGACTTCCATCTTTTTGGTTTCGCTGTCGAAAGGCTCCATATGGTGGAGGGGATAGCGTTGCTTGCAGCGTTCCCGAGAGAAGCCAGCCTTTTCCGCTGCGATTAGCAGGGCGGTTTCTGTCGGGTCGCCGATGGGATTTTGTCCGGGGGTATGTTCTGCCGTGGTGCAGAGCATACAGCATTCCAGTAAAGTTTGTAAAGCCGGATGCTGTTCGGGAGAAACTGCCGCTCCCTGTTGGCGAATGCACTGATCAACGGAGAAATGTGCGGTACTAATCACCAAATCTGTGACAGTCATGTCATTTTCCGTAATCGTTCCTGTTTTATCCGCACAGAGAATTCCAGCACAGCCCAGTGTTTCAACACTGTGCAGACGGTTGACGAGAGCCTGATGTTTCATCATGCGGCTGACTGCCAGTGCAAGGGCAATGGTAACGGTTGCTGGTAAGCCCTCCGGAATGGCAGCGATGGCAATGGTGATGCCTGTCATCAGCATATCAAAAATCGGTTCTCCTCGGAAAACTCCTGCGAAAAAGACGAGAATACACACGACAATACAGAGCAATGCAACGACTTTTCCCAGTCCGGCAAGACGTTTTTGCAGCGGCGTTTGAGAAACTGTGACATCGTGCAGCAAGTCGGAAATCTGTCCCATTTGCGTTTTTGTGCCCGTTGCAATGACGCAGGCAGTGGCAGAGCCTCGCAGGATGGCAGTTCCCGCATAGACGACATTTTTCTTGTGGAGGGCGTTGTCCGTGTCGGTTTCTGCTCCAGCAGTTTTGGAAACAGCAGCCGATTCACCCGTTAAAATGGATTCATTGGCAGCAATGCCGCTGGCAGTCACGAGGGCAGCATCTGCCGGAACACGGTCGCCGGCTTCCAGCCGGATGAGGTCACCCCGTACCAGTTCCGCAGCGGAAATGGTCTGCCATGTTCCATCTCGGCAGACGGCAGCGGTGGGGGCAGTCATCTGCCGGAGCGTTTCGAGGGTGCGTTCTGTCCGAAATTCCTGAATGAACCCTAAAATTGCATTCAGCAGAACAATTAAAATAATGGTGATGGCATCCGTCCATTCGCCCAGCAAAACAGAAACCATGGTTGCTGCCAGCAAAATCATAACCATGACATCCCGAAATTGTCCGAGGAACATTCGGACGGGTTTAGATTTGGGGGCTTCTGCGAGTTCATTTTTTCCGTCCTGTCGCAGACGGTTTTTTGCTTCCTGTTGGGTTAATCCCTGCATCATGGAACGCCTCCTGTCTGTTGAAATGACATTTTGTTATCAGCATATGCAGCAGCCGGCGGCGTTTATGTCAAAGAAAAAGGTTGACGAATACAGGAAATTCCGCTATAATAGAAAGTACACGTTCATCCATTCAAGGATTATCAAAAGGAGAGGAATTAAAAATCATGCGGAATACAACCAGTTATGAAAGTCCGTTTTGTACACGGTATGCCAGCGAAGAAATGCAGCACGTTTTTTCTGCTGACAAGAAATTTTCTACTTGGAGAAAGCTCTGGGTCGCTCTGGCTCGGGCAGAAATGGAACTCGGTCTGCCGATTACACCTTCCCAGGTAAAGGAACTGGAAGACAATGTTTATAACATTGATTATGATGTTGCAGAAGCACGGGAACGGGTCGTTCGTCACGATGTCATGTCCCACGTTTATGCATACGGACAGGTTTGTCCGCACGCAAAGGGCATCATTCACTTGGGAGCAACTTCCTGCTACGTTGGCGATAATACCGATATTATCATCATGCGGGACGCTCTGAAAATCATCCGCCGGAAGCTGATCAATGTTCTGGCAAATCTGTCGAAGTTTGCCATGCAGTACAAGGGCATGCCGGCACTGGCATACACCCACTTGCAGCCGGCACAGCTGACAACCGTCGGCAAGCGTGCAACGCTGTGGATGAATGAACTGCTGATGGATTTGGAAGAACTGGATTTCCGGCTTGCCAACCTGAAACTGCTCGGCTCAAAGGGCACAACGGGCACACAGGCTTCCTTCATGGAACTGTTTGAAGGTGATTCCACAAAGGTAAAGAAGCTGGAACAGATGATTGCAGAAGAAATGGGCTTCACCGGTGTTGTTCCGGTTTCTGGTCAGACTTATTCCAGAAAGATTGACTCCCAGATTCTTGCAACGCTGAGCGGCATTGCACAGTCTTGCTCGAAGTTCTCCAACGATATGCGGTTGTTGCAGAGCTTTAAGGAAATGGAAGAACCGTTTGAAAAGACGCAGATTGGTTCGTCTGCAATGGCATACAAGCGGAACCCGATGCGGTGCGAACGAATCACCTCTCTGTCCCGTTATGTCATGATCGACAGCCTGAATCCGGCATTCACCGCAGGAACACAGTGGTTTGAACGGACATTGGACGACTCTGCAAACAAGCGGATTTCTGTTCCGGAAGCTTGTCTGGGTGTGGATGCAATCCTGAACATCATGCTGAATGTAACCGATGGTCTGGTGGTTTACCCGAAGATGATTCGGCAGCGGATTATGCGGGAACTGCCGTTCATGGCAACCGAAAACATCATGATGGATGCCGTTAAGAAGGGTGGCGACCGTCAGGCACTGCACGAAAAGATTCGGGAATACTCCATGATTGCTGGAAAGCACGTCAAGGAAGATGGTCTGGAAAATGACCTGTGCGATATGATTCTGGCTGACCCGATGTTCATGATTACCAAGGAAGAACTGGATGCGATTTTGCAGCCGGAAAACTTCACAGGTAGAAGTGAACAGCAGACCGAAGAATTTGTAGACAACTGCATTCGTCCGATTCTGGCAGCAAATGCATCCCTGATTGGCGAACATTATGAAATGAAGAACTAAGATTTTCTTTTTCAGGAAGTGAGAGAAAGACCGTTTTCCGCCGATATTTCCGGCTGGAAAGCGGTCTTTTTTGCTCTGTTGCAACTTATACAAAACTGCATATGAAAAAATCGAAAAAAATAGTTGACATTTCTAAAAAAATGTGGTAAAATAAAAATACCTTCTACAGAGCAGGATATTTTCGAGAACGCTTGTTTTTTCAGGAGCAATGGTTCTGTAGAATATTGGTAATGCTATCCTCTCTTCTATTCTATATCAATCCAGAAGCACCGTTATCCGATGGGTAACGGTGCTTCTGTTTGTTTTTGATGATTTTTGCACACTTTTGGAATCTCTGTCTATCTTGTGCAAACAATTGTCCTTTCGTGGAGATGCACGAAAAACGATATGAAAAAATAATAACTTTTGACATTGTGGACGGCGACTTTTGAAAATGTACTTTTTTGACGAAAAACGCCTTATTTTTCACGGAAAATCGTGTAAAAAGTTAAGTCTGAAACCGTTGACTTTTTGCTCCGAAAGTTCTATAATGATTAAAAGTGGAGAATGGAATGCGAAAGATTTTCGGTACTTTTGGAAACTTGTAAAAAGCAACGGTTTCCGGAAGATTGTCCCATATCCGTCATTTTGCCGCATTTTAATGCTTGCAATTTTACACAGCCGTGTGTATAATAGAAAGCAGAGCAGTAAACGACACTGTTCTAACATTCAACACTTTGAATGCTGCCGTTGATACCAAGACGGCAGATGCCTTTTGCAGAAACTGCAAAAGAGCTTGTGAGAGAGGATGGTGAGAAGATGGGAGAAGCATTGGCAGAAGAACTGCAAACCGAGGTCGCCTTTACGATTCCGCTGTTCGGTGGAATTCCTGTGCATGAATCCATTGTGGTCATGTGGGGCATTATGGCGTTCATCATGATTGCGGTTCTGCTTTTGACACGCAATCTGAAAATTGTTCCCGGCCGTGGGCAGGCGATGCTCGAATCTGCGGTAACGTGGGTGAACAATTTCTTGGAAGGCAACATGGGCAAAGCCAGTAGACCGTATTTCGCATATCTGGGTACTGTGCTGCTGCTGCTTGGCATTTCCAACCTCATCGGGATGTTCGGCTTTGGTATTAAACCGCCGACCAAAGACATCAACGTCACGGTTGCATTTGCATTGCTCAGCATTATCCTGATTGAAGTGTCCACATTCCGGGCACAGGGCGGCTTGAAAGGCTTTTTGTCATCCTTCACCAAACCAATGGCAATTATGACCCCAATCAACATTATGGAAATCGGCATTCGTCCGCTTTCGCTGTGTATGCGACTGTTCGGTAATGTTTTGGGTGCATTCGTTGTCATGAAGCTGATTGAACACGTCTGCGGGCTGATTGTCCCAATGGTATTCAGTATGTACTTTGATGTGTTCGACGGACTGATTCAAGCGTATGTATTTGTATTTTTAACTTCGCTGTTTATGGCGGAGGGCATGGAACACCACGAGAAATAAGGAGGAAATCATCATGATTGCAGCAGGAATTGCCGTTTTAACGGGTTTAGGTGCAGGTTTGGGCATCGGGATTGCAACCTCAAAGGCAACCGAAGCCATTGCAAGACAGCCGGAAGCAGCTGGCGACATCAACAAGACGTTGTTGCTCGGTAGTGCACTGGCAGAAGCAACTGCGATTTACGGTTTCGTTGTCGCATTGCTCTTGGTTATTATGAAGTAAACAGAAAATTGAAATCATTCAACATAGGAGGAAAAGAATCATGATTGCAGCAGGAATTGCCGTTTTGACCGGCTTGGGTGCAGGTCTGGGAATCGGAATTGCTACCTCAAAGGCAGCAGAAGCCATTGCAAGACAGCCGGAGGCAGCCGGCGACATCAATAAGACACTGCTGTTAGGTAGTGCCCTGGCAGAAGCAACTGCCATCTATGGTTTCGTTGTTGCACTGCTGCTGGTCATCATGAAGTGATCAGCAGGGAATCCTTTAAAGAAAGGAGCTGCGTTCTGCCAGAGAGCAGGACGAAACAGAAATTATGTTAGAGTTTGATATTTGGACGATTGCATTTTCAATCATCAATATTCTGGTACTGTTCTTGTTTCTGAAGAAGTTCCTGTTCGGACGCATTCAGAATATCATGGATCAGCGTGCCACAGCGGTACAAGCTGATCTGGATCAGGCAAAAGCGTCCAAAGAGGAAGCACATCAGCTGCGGCAGCAGTATGAAGACACGCTCTCCGGTGCAAAGCAGGAGGCAAGTACGATTATTGCAAACGCCAGAACTGCCGCAAAAGAACAGGGAAATCAGATTACCGAACAGGCACAGCAGGAAGCAAGCCGCATGATTCAGAATGCACAGAAGGAAATCGATGCCGAACGGCAGAATACCTTGGCTGGTGCACAAAAGGAAATTGCAGACTTGGCACTCGCTGCTGCTGCAAAGTTGGTAGAAGGAAAAATGGACGATGCCGAAAACCGGAATCTTGTTGATGCGTTCTTGAAGGAGGAAGGTGTGAATTCATGAGCCGACCAGCTGAATGTTATGCACAGGCAATGTTAGAACTGCAATACCCGATGGATGTGGTGGAGCAGGCACAGGCAATCTGGGAATGTTGTCCGGCACTCAGCGAAGCTCTGACGAATCCCACCATTTCCATTCCGGAAAAGGAAGCGGTTGTTCGGAAGGTATTTCCGGAGGCAGTGCAGAATCTGCTCTGCGTACTCTGTAAAAACGCAGAAACTGCCGATGTGCCGGAAATTTTTCAGGCATTTTATGAGAAGAAGCGACAGTCAGAAAGCTGTGTCCACGCTGTTGTGGAATATGTCACACCGCTTACAGAAGCCCAGCAGGAAGGCTTGAAACAGTTTGCCATGAAAGCAACAGGCAAACAGAAAGCAGTTCTTACGATGCAGAAAAATCCAGCATTGCGGGGCGGTTTTGTATTGCGGATCGGTGACTTGGTGTATGACCGCAGTTTGCGGAATACCTTAAAAACCCTGCAAAAGAAATTGGCAGGACAGTGACAGGAGGGAATGTGTACCCATGAATGCAAGTGAAATCATTTCCGTTTTAAAGAGTGAAATTGCGGATTTCGACCGAAAGACCGGCGTGCAGGAAGGCGGCACGGTCGTTCGGGTCGGCGATGGCATTGCAACCGTTTATGGGATGCAGCATGCCATGTACGGCGAACTGGTGGAATTTGAAACCGGTGTCCGTGGAATTATTCAGAACTTGGAAGAAAAGACTGTTGGTGTCGTTCTGCTCGGTTCTGATTATGGAATTGTAGAAGGTACACAGGTCATGCGTACCAAAAAGCGTGCCGGTGTCGGCGTTGGCTCTGGACTGATTGGCAGAGTTGTTGACGCACTGGGTGCTCCGATTGATGGCGGTGCACCGATTGAACCGGAAGACTATTACCCGATTGAACGGGAAGCAGCCGGTGTTGCAGACAGAAAGTCCGTTTCTGTTCCGCTGCAAACTGGTATTCTTTCCATCGACTCCATGTTCCCGATTGGACGTGGACAGAGAGAATTGATCATCGGTGACCGTCAGACGGGTAAAACTTCGATTGCTGTAGATACCATCATCAACCAGAAGGGACATGATGTCATCTGTATTTATGTTGCCATCGGTCAGAAGTCCTCAACGGTTGCAAAAATTGTAAATACTCTGAAAACCCATGGTGCAATGGATTATTCCGTAGTTGTTTCTGCATCCGCCAGTGCTCCGGCTCCAGTGCAGTATATTGCACCGTATTCCGGTACGGCGATGGCAGAATTCTTCATGCATCAGGGCAAAGACGTTCTGATTATCTATGATGACCTTTCCAAGCACGCGGTGGCCTACCGTGCCCTGTCGCTGCTGATCCGCCGTCCCCCGGGACGTGAGGCTTACCCCGGCGACGTGTTCTATCTGCACTCCCGTCTGCTGGAGCGCGCCGCAAAGCTCTCCAACGAGCTGGGCGGCGGCAGCCTGACGGCTCTGCCCATCATCGAGACACAGGCGGGCGACGTTTCCGCCTACATCCCGACGAACGTCATTTCCATCACCGATGGCCAGATCTTCCTCGAGACCGAGCTGTTCCACTCCGGCGTCATGCCGGCCGTGAACCCCGGCATCTCGGTGTCCCGCGTCGGCGGCAACGCCCAGATCAAGGCCATGAAGAAGGTGGCCGGTACCCTGAAGCTGATCTACTCCCAGTACCGTGAGCTGCAGAGCTTTGCACAGTTCGGCTCCGATCTGGATGCCGACACCAAGGCCCGCCTGGCTCAGGGTGAGCGCATTGTGGAAGTGCTCAAGCAGAACCGTTCGGCCCCCGTGGCTGTGGAAAAGCAGGTGGCCATCCTGTACGCCACCATTCACGATTACCTTGTCAAGGTCAAGGTGCCGGATGTGGCCGAGTACGAGAAGGGCCTGTATGAGTATCTGGACAACGATGCGGCCGGTGCCGCCGTCATGGAGACCATCCGCACCACCGGCAATCTGGATAAGGACACCGAGGAGCAGCTGAAAAAGGTGCTCACGGCCTATACCGACAGCTTCGTCAAGGCACACTGAGGAAGGAGGCGTAACGCATGGCTGGTTCCATGAAGGACATCAAGCTGCGCATCAAAAGCGTAGAGAGCACCATGCAGATCACCAAGGCAATGGAACTGGTGGCTTCCTCCAAAATGCGCCGCGCCAAAGAGCGGGTCGAGCACAGCCGACCCTACTTTGAAACGCTGCATGAGACGTTGACCAAGATCGCCGCAGCAGACCCCCGCGCCCGCAACCCCTACCTGCGCCGTGACGAGATCAAGCGCACCCTGCTCATCGTCATTGCAGGAGACCGCGGCCTTGCCGGTGGATACAATTCCAACGTGCTCAAGCAGGCCGGGGCCGAAGAAGGCGAAGTGGTGGTGCTGCCCATCGGCAAGCGCTCGGCCGAGTATTTCGTCCACCACGAAGTGCCGCTGTTCACGCAGGAAGTGCTGCTGGCAGCGGAGATCTCGGTGGGCGAATGCTTCCAGCTGTCCCGCCAGATCACCGAAGGCTACCGCAAGGGCGAGTACGATGCGGTGAAAATTTGCTACACCCGGTTCGACTCCATGATGACCCAGACGGCCACCACCATGGAGGTGCTGCCGCTGTCCATCGAGCCCACCGAGCAGCAGAAGGCGGAAGCCCGCCGCAGCCAAATTTTGTACAAGCCCAGCAGCGAGGAAGTATTCAGCGCGATCATCCCGGAGTATG
>OGJH01001849.1_pt1 | contig 16047 bp, 12 predicted proteins | sample 1572021 | NCBI WGS metagenome assembly OGJH01 (sample SAMEA2582098, study PRJEB24529) | metagenome | biome: Human gut stool | place: China | collected 2011
CCCCGATTAGAACCTGAATCTAACGCGTCTGCCAATTCCGCCATATCCGCATATTTTGTTTTCGTTCGTGAGCCGTGTCGCTCGGAACGATAGTAATTATACCATGGAAACGGGAAATGTCAAGCGCTTTTTTCGAATTTTTCTGACAAAAATTCCGGATGAAATTTTGGCACCGGAATGAGGACGATGGGGCGAAATTTTCGGTGAAATATGATACAATAAGACCTGAGCTGTCCGGGGCCTGGGGCCCTGCGGCAAAATACGATGGAATGAGGGAACCACACATGTTCAACTTTCTGATCTTTATCATCGGGGCGGCGCTCATGCTCGGCATGGGGGTGCGCAGTGTGCTTGCGCGGCGGCGTTTGCAGACAAAAGGCGAAAAGGTCACCGCCCGCGTTGCGGGCACCGCGCAGGGCCGGGACGGTCAGGCCTATGTGCTGGAATTTGAGACGGCAGGCGGCAGCCACCGCCTCCATTACCCGAAAGCGGCCAAGGGCAAGGGCTTTGCGGCCGGGGAGACCGTTACCTTATATTATGACCCGGAAGATCCGGAGAAGATGTATGTGGAAGGCGACCGCGCCGTGCTGGGGGCCGAAGTGCTGTACTTTGCTCTGGCGGTGGTGCTGGTGCTGCTGATGGCCGGATTTGTGCGGTGAGGAGGAAATGCCATGAAACTGGAACATTTTGGGATGCCGGAACCGGGCGACTGCCGGGTGGTCTTTTCGGCCAGTGCCGAGGAGCTGGAAGCAGCGGTGCAGGCCGAGCAGGCGGCACCGGATGCGCCCAAAGAGGAAGAAGACCTGCTGACGGCAGCGGTGAACCGCGCCATTCTGGAAGGTTTTTCGCCGCTGTTTGCGCAGCTGATGGAGGAGCACCGGCTCGTCCCGGTGACGGACCCGGACTTTGAGCTGCTGGCCGTCAACCGGGCTGAAGGGTTCCGGGCGGGGGCGGAGTTTTTCTGCCTGCCGCCGCTGGAACTGGGGCGGTACACCGGCTTTGTGCAGCCCATCCGGCCCCGGCCTATCCGGAAACTGACCCTTGAACTGGAGATCAACCGCCACCACGGCGACGAGGACCGCGCCGCCGACGAGGCGGGCAAAAAAGCCCTGCGGGACCGTGTGGCACGGGAGATCTACAAGACCCGCTGCGCCCAGGCCGAGACGCTGGCTGAGCGGGAGCTGGTCTACCAGCTCGGCGGCGAGGTGAAGGGCGCGCTGCCGAAGCAATTGGTGGCGGGCAACTACTTTGCCGAGCAGCGGGAGTTCAACCTGCGGATGCAGGCGAACAACATCAACTTTGACCAATACCTGAAGGTGCAGGGCCAGACGGTGGAACAGTTCCGGGCGGAGCTTCACGCTCAGGCGGAACAGAAACTGCGGGGGCGTCTGGGGCTTCTGCTGGTCGCCGAAACGGAACATCTCTGGCCCACAGAGGCCGAGGTGCAGGCTGCGCTGGAGGGCTGGAACGGGGAGCGGACCTTCCCGTCCAACGACAAGCGAAAGCTGCGGCAGGGCATTGCCAGCCAGCGCGCAGCTGCCTTTGTGCGGGCGCACTCCACGCTGACCCCGCCGCCGGAGGAGCCAGTGGTGGTCGAGACGGTCTGAAACGACGGGCGGCAGGATTCTGGCAAACAAAAATGGGATGCTTGTTTCAAGCATCCCATTTTTTGTTTGTGCCGGTCAGGTCTCCACGCCCTCGAACTGGCTGTTGTAGAGCTTGGCGTAGAAGCCGCCCTGGGCCAGCAGTTCGTCGTGATTGCCCTGCTCCACGATGTGGCCGTCCTTCATCACAAGGATGACGTCGGCTTCGCGGATGGTGGACAGGCGGTGGGCCACGATGAAACTCGTGCGGCCCTGCATCATCCGGGCGAACGCGGCCTGGATGCGCACCTCGGTGCGGGTGTCGATGGAGGAGGTGGCCTCGTCCAGAATCAGCATGGGCGGCAGGCAGAGCATGACGCGGGCGATGCAGAGCAGCTGCTTCTGGCCCTGGCTGATGTTGCCGCCGTCCTCCGCGATGACGGTATCGTAACCGTCCGGCAGGCGGCGGATGAAGCTGTCGGCGTGGGCTGCCTTGGCCGCGGCAACGATCTCTTCGTCGGTGGCGTCGGGCTTGCCGTAGGCGATGTTCTCGCGGACGGTGCCGGCGCGCAGCCAGGTGTCCTGCAGCACCATGCCGTAGCTGCCGCGCAGGGAAGCGCGGGTCACGTTCCGGATGTCGTCGCCGGAGACGGTGATGGAGCCGCTGTTGACATCATAGAACCGCATGAGCAGGTTGATGAGGGTGGTCTTGCCGCAGCCGGTGGGGCCGACGATGGCAATGCGCTGGCCGGGCTTGACGTCCAGGTTCAGGCCCTCGATGAGGGGGCGGTCCGGCAGGTAGCGGAAGGAGACGTCCTTCAGCTCCACATGGCCGTCCGGCTGCAGCACCCTGGCGTGTTCGGCTTCGGGCACCTGGTCGTCGGCGTCCAGCAGCTCAAAGACGCGGGCCGCGCAGGCCAGTGCGTTCTGCAGCTCGGTGACGACGCCGGAGATCTCGTTGAAGGGCTTGGTGTACTGGTTGGCGTAGTTGAGGAAGATGCTCAGCTGACCGATGGTGATGCCGCCCGCCACAGCATAGATCGCACCCACCAGACCGACGCCTGCATAGACGATGTTGTTGACGAAGCGGGTGGCGGGGTTGGTCATGCTGGAGAAGAAGATGGCCTTCAGGCTGACATCCTGCAGCTGCGTGTTCACCTCGTCAAAGGAGGCAAGGCTCTCGGCCTCGTGGCCGAAGGCCTGCACGACCTTCTGGCCTTCGATCATCTCGTTGACCAGAGCGGTCTGCTCACCGCGCACGGTGCTCTGCCCCTGAAAATACTTGTAGCTGCGCTTGGCCAGGAAGCTGGCTACCACCAGGCTCAGCGGGGTGATGCAGACGACCACCAGCGTGATGGGGACATTCTCCCACAGCATGAACAGCAGGGTGCCGAAGATGGTCAGCAGGCCGGAGAACAGCTGGGTGAAGCCCATCAGCAGGCCGTCGGCGAAGGTGTCCACATCGGCGATCATCCGGCTGACGATGTCGCCGGAGGGGTGGCTGTCGAGGTAGGAGAGGGGGAGGGTCTGGATCTTCCGCAGGGCGGCATTGCGCAGGTCGCGGCTGACGGAGAAGGTGATGCGGTTGTTGCAGACGCTCAGCAGCCACTGCGCAAAGGCTGCGAGGATGGCTACGGCCACGATCTGCAGGATGATCTGCATCACACCGGCAAAGTCCACACGGCCCTTGCCGAGCATCAGGTCGATGGCGCTGCCGCAGAGGATGGGGATATACAGCTGGGCGGCCACGCTCACGGCGGCCACGATGAGGCTGCACCCCACGAAAAAGTAGTAGGGGCGGATCTTTTTCAGCACCCGGCGGAGCGTTGCCTTGCGCTGTTCCGGGGTCAGGCTGCTCTTTGCTTTTGCACTCATTTCTGCGCATCCCCTTTCTTGAACTGGCTGGCATAGATCTCCTCATAGACCGGGCAGGAGGCCAGCAGGTCGGCGTGTTTGCCGAGGCCGACGAGTTTGCCGTCGTCCAGAACGAGGATCTGGTCGGCGTGCTGCAGGCTGGCGGCGCGCTGGCTGACGATGAAGACGGTCAGGCTGCCGGGCAGAGCCGCCAGTGCCTTGCGCAGGGCGGCGTCGGTGGCGTAGTCCAGAGCGCTGGCACTGTCATCCAGAATGAGGATGTCGGGCTTGCTCACCAGTGCGCGGGCAATGGTCAGGCGCTGCTTCTGGCCGCCGGAGAGGTTCCGGCCGCCCTGCTCTACCGGCTCGTCCAGCCCAAGGGGCTTCGCCTTGACGAATTCCGCAGCCTGTGCCGTTTCCAGTGCGGCCCACAGGTCGGCATCCGAGGCGTTCTTGTTGCCCCAGAGCAGGTTCGAGCGGATGGTGCCGCCGAAGAGCTGCGCTTTCTGCATGACGACGCTGACGCTGCCGCGCAGAACGTCCCGCGGGTATGCCTGCACCGGACGGCCCAGGATCTCAACCGAACCCTCGGTGGCATCGTAGAAGCGGGGGATGAGGTTGATGAGGCTGGATTTGCCGCTGCCCGTGCCGCCGATGACGCCGATGGTCTGGCCGCGTTTGGCTGTGAAGCTGATGTCCGACAGGCTGGGGGCACCGGCACCGGCGTAGGTCAGGCTGACATGGTCGAACCGGACGGCGTCGTCGGCCTTGCTTGCCTCCACGGCATCCGGAAGGGCAGCGGGGAACGCCATCCCCGGTTCCGTGTCCAGCACGGCCTGCACACGGCTGGCGCAGGCCAGCGCCTTGCTGATCTGCACGATGAGGTTGGCCAGCTTGACCAGCTCGACCAGGATCTGGTTCATGTAGTTGACCAGCGCGATGACATCACCGGCTGCCATGCCGCCGATGTTGATCTCGATGCTGCCTACATACAGCAGCGCCACGATGGCCAGGTTGATGATCACGTAGGTCAGCGGGCTCATCAGGGAAGAGAGATGGCCGACGTGCAACTGCATTTTGGTCAGCAGGTCGTTGGCAGACTCGAAGCGGTCGATCTCGCTCTTCTCCTTGTCAAAGGCGCGGACGACGCGAACGCCGGTCAGGTTCTCGCGGGTCAGGCCCAGCACCCGGTCCAGACGGGTCTGGGCGGTCTTATACAGCGGGTTGGTCAGGACCATGATGCCGAAGACTACGATGGACAGCAGCGGGATGGCCACCACGAAGATCCATGCGGCCCGCGCATTGACCGTGAAGGCCATGACCATGGCACCGACCACCACGAACGGGCTGCGCAGGAACAGGCGGAGGAAGAGGTTCAGGCCGCTCTGCACCTGATTGATGTCACTGGTCATGCGGGTGATGAGGGTGCTGGTGCCCAGCGTATCCATCTCGGTGAAGCCGAGCTTCTGGATGTGCTCAAACAGCGCATGGCGCAGCGAGGTGGAGTAGCCCACAGCGGCCTTGGCGGAGAAATACTGGGCCGTCAGGCTGCAGGTCAGGCCGATGACGGCGAGCAGCAGCAGGATGCCGCACCGCGCAAGGATATAATGCAGGTCGTGCGCCGCAATGCCGACGTTGACGATGTCTGCCATGACCAGAGGGACAAACAGGTCGAACGTGGCTTCCAGCATCTTGAACAGCGGCGCGAGGACGGCCTCGCGCTTGTAGCCGTTCAGGTGGGTAAGCATTTTGTTCAAGGCGAAAGACTCCTTTTCTGAAATGTAAATTTCTGAAATGTAAATCGGGGGAAACTTTCCCATCGCATATTATAATACAACCGGAATCGGAATGCTATTGTTTTGCGGAAAAATGCGGTGCGTCTTCCCCATTGTGAAACTTGGGAAATCCTGCTATAATAAATTATTATGACGGATGGAAAAAGAAGGGTGATGCAAATGGCATACGAGAAAAGCGCACGGCGGTTCCGCCCGGTGGGCAGCCGGAAGAAAAAAGCCGCCCCCCAATACAGCCCGGCGGGCACGGGCTGCCCGGTGGTGGAGCAGGCCGTGGAGCGGCTCTACCGGGAGCAGAACGAGACGCATTTCTGGAACCTGATGAACGCCCTGAACTATGCACTGGAGCTGAAAACGCGGGTGCTGGTGCCGCTGGATGCCGCAGCCGACCCGCAGAGCGGCCCGGCCCCGTGGGCTTCCATGCCCATCCCGGCGGAAAAGGCAGAGGGGCTGGACCCCTGGCTGCTCCACACCCGGAAGGAACGCAGCTACCTGCCCCTGTTCACTTCGGTGAAGACGGCGGAAGCCGAGCGCGCCACGGCCACCCGGCCCATGGCCGAGCGCGGGATGCGGGAGGCCATGGAATATGCCCTGAACACCGACGGCATCGACGGTGTGGTCATCGACCCGTGGACCAATTCCGCTACGCTGGATGGCTCCATCCTGAACGGGCTGCTCAAGTCGGAGCGGGGCAGCGAAGGCCCTGGTCTGGAAGAACTGGATGCGGGCTACGATGCCGCGCGGCAGGGCAACTGGGCCGAGGCGGTGCAGCACTATGAAAAGGCCGCCGAGGCGGGCAGCGCCGAAGCGCTGGCGCTGTTGGGCGACTGCCTGTATCAGGGCCGGGGTGCCCGGCGCAGCAAGGTACAGGCCCGGCGGATGTGGAAAAAAGCCGCCAAGGCCGGGGAAGTGCAGGCCATGATCGCCCTTGGCGATGACGCAGCGGCCTCCGGGCAGGAAGCCGCCGCCGCGCTGCAATACTACCGCCGCGCCCAGAGTGCCGCCCGCGGGATGCCGGATGTCTCCTATACGCCGCAGATCCGGCTCCGCATCGCACAGTGCGAAACGCGGTATGTCTCCCGCAAAAAGGCGCTGATGGAGCTGGCGGAGGCCGAGCAGGGCTTCTGCATCCAGCTGGAAGAGGGGGCACCGGACGCGGAGATCTGGCTGGACGAGACCCGGAAGACCGTGGCGGAGCTGATGAACGAAGGGCCGGAAAACCGATGAAATCGGCAGGAACACAAATTCTTTACATTTGTTCTATGAAATCGTCATAGGAAATCGGTAAGATGATCCTGGAAAAAAATCTGTGCTGCAAGAAAAGAGGACAAGCACTATGAGCAACGTGATCGGAATCGACCTTGGAACGACCAACTCCTGTGTGGCAGTGGTCGAGGGCGGCAAGCCCGTGGTCATCGCCAATGCCGAGGGCGAACGCACCACCCCCAGCGTGGTCGCCTTTACCAAAGACGGTGAGCGTCTGGTGGGCGGCGCGGCCAAGCGCCAGATCGCGACCAACTCCGGCCGCACCATCTCCAGCATCAAGCGCTACATGGGTTCCGACCACCGGGTCCACATCGACGGCAAGGACCTGACCCCGCAGGAGATCAGCGCCATGATCCTGACGAAGATCCGCCGCGACGCTGAGAGCTACCTCGGCGAACCGGTGACCGAGGCCGTCATCACGGTGCCCGCCTACTTTGACGACAGCCAGCGCAAGGCCACGCAGGACGCAGGCCGTATCGCGGGGCTGAACGTTCTGCGCATCATCAACGAGCCTACGGCTGCTGCGGTGGCCTACGGCCTGGACAACGAAGCGCCGCAGAAGATTCTGGTCTATGACCTGGGCGGCGGCACGTTCGATGTCTCCATCATCGAGATCGAGGATGGCACCTTCACGGTGCTGGCCACCGGCGGCGACACCCATCTGGGCGGCGATGATTTCGATGAGCGGATCGTGGAGTATGCGGTGGCGGAGTTCAAGAAATCCGACCGCATCGACCTGAGCCGCGACCCCGCCGCCATGGGCCGCCTGAAAGAGGAGGCCGAAAAGGCCAAGAAGGAGCTGTCCAGCGCGCTGAGCGCACAGCTGAACCTGCCCTTCATTGCGGTGGGCAAAGACGGCCCCCACCATCTGGACCTGACGCTCACCCGCCCGCAGTTCGAGATGATGACCGGCGACCTGCTGGCCCGCACCGTGCAGCCGGTGCAGAATGCCCTGCGGGATGCGGGCATCGCCGCCAGCCAGTTGGGCAAGGTGCTTCTGGTGGGCGGCAGCACCCGGATGCCGGCCGTAGAGCGTCAGGTCAAAGAGCTGCTGGGCTGCGAGCCCAGCCACAGCCTGAACCCGGACGAATGCGTCGCCATGGGCGCAGCGGTCCAGGGCGCTCTGCTGCAGGGCGGCGGCAAGCTGGCCGGTGCTTCCGGTGCCGCTGCGCAGGGGCTGGTGCTGATGGATGTCACCCCGCTGACCTTGTCCATTGAGACGCTGGGCGGCGTGGCGACCCCGCTCATTACCCGCAACAGCATGATCCCCACCCGGAAGAGCCAGATCTTCACGACGGCGCGCCCGATGCAGACCAGCGTGGAGATCAACGTCCTGCAGGGAGAACGCCATTTTGCGCGGGACAACAAGAGCCTGGGCAAGTTCAAGCTGAACGGCATCCGCGCCAGCTTCTCGTCCAAACCGCAGATCGAAGTGACCTTTGACATCGACGTCAATGGCGTCGTGAAAGTCTCCGCCAAAGACCTCGGCACCGGGCGGGAGCAGAACATCACCATCACCGGCAGCACGAACCTGTCGGAACACGAGATCCAGCGCGCCATGGCGGATGCCGCCGCGTATGAGGCCGAGGACAGCCGCCGGAAAGAGCGGCTGGAACTTCACAATCAGGCCGAAGTGCTGGCCTACAAGGTGGATGAGGCCCTGTCCAAGTGCAAAAAGGAGCTGGACAAGGACGAAAAGAACCGCATCAAGGCCGATGTGGCCAACCTCCGCCGCTGCCTGCGGAAGGACAAACCCGAAAAGATGAACGAGACCGAGGAAGCAAACCTCCGGCAGGCCAAAGAGCAGCTGGAAGCTTCGGCCAACCACCTGATGATGCTCTACACGAGCGAAGAACAGGAAGAACAATAAGAAGACAAACAAAAAATCTCCGCGCAGCTGCGCGGAGATTTTTTTGTCGGCAGGGCCGGAACAGAGAGCAGAGCGACGAACGCGTTTACACGATCAGCTCCACCGTGCTCCCCCCGCTGCGGGCCTTTTTGACGAGGACCTGATGGTCGATGCGGTCTTTGAGGGCGGCGACGTGGGAGATGATGCCCACGAGCCGGTCGCCTTCGGTCAGGCCGGAGAGGACCCGGATGGCCTGCTCCAGACTTTCGTCGTCGAGGGAGCCGAAGCCCTCGTCGAGGAAGAGGGTGTCCAGCCGGATGCCGCCGGCCGTGCTCTGGACTTCGTCCGAAAGGCCCAGCGCCAGCGCCAGCGAGGCCTTGAAGCTCTCGCCGCCGGAAAGGGTCTTCACGCTGCGGCGGGTGCCGTTGTAGTGGTCGATGACGCCGAGGTCCAGGCCGGACTGGCTGCGCTGGTTCTCGGCCCCGACCCGCTCCAGCTCGTACTGCCCGGCGGTCATCTGCATCAGGCGGGTGTTGGCGTGGACGAGGATGCGGTCGAGATAGTGCATCTGGATGTAGGCTTCCAGTTTGATCTTCTGCTTGCTGCTCAGGGTGCCACCCGCTGTGGAGGCCAGCGCGTTGACCCACTGCCAGCGGGTCTCCAGCACCTGCCGGGCCGCGGCCAGTCGGCGGTAGTCGGCGGCGGCGCGGCGGTTGGGCACGAGCTGGGCCGTCAGGGCTTTTTCCTGTTCGGCGGCCTGCTGGCGGGCCGTTTGCAGCGCAGTGAGCCGGGTGCGCAAAGCGTCGAGGTCTGCGGCCTCGGTCTCCGGGGCCTGCTGGTCTTGCAGGGCCTGCACGGCGGCTTCGGCGGCAGCGACGGCGTTTTCCGCAGCGCGGCGGGCGGCTTCGGCCTGCTCCATGCCGGTGCGCAGGGCAGTGCGCTGGGCCGTCAGGTCGGCGACCGTCTGCTGGGCCTCGGCGCGGCTGGCCGGTGCGCTCTGCCGGGCTTCGGTGATCTGCTGTTCCAGCGCCGCAGCCGTGGCTTCGCGGGCAGCGGCAGTCTGTTCGGCAGAGGCCGCTGCTGCTTCCAGCGCAGTGCGCTGGGCCGTTTTGGTCTTGCGGGTGGTATCCAGCCGGGTGCGGCGGGCACAGTCGGCGGCGGTCTTTTGCCGGGCTGCGCGGTTCTCGGCCTGTGCGGTCTGGAGCGCGGCAGTCTCCTCGGCAAGGGCCGTTTTCAGCAGGGCCACGGTCAGAGCGACCGGCCCCTCCGGCGAGGTGAAGCGTTCGGGCAGAAGGCTTTCGGCGTCCCGGCGGAGGGTGGCTTTGCCCTCCCGCTGGGCGGCGAGGGCTTCGCGGGCGGCGGCTGCGCGGTCCTGCGCTTCGCGGTCTGCTGCTTCGGCCGCCTGTTTGGCGGCGGTCACCTGCGCCTGGGTGGGGGCGGTGTGAGGCAGCGCTGCCTTGGCCGGGTGGTGGATACTGCCGCAGACGGGGCAGGGGATGCCTTCGGCAAGGCCCTGCGCCAGAAGTCCGGCCTGTGCGTCCAGAAACGCCCGCTCGCAGGCGTCCCGCTCCGCGTGGGCGGCTTCCTGCGCGGCGGCTGCGGTGCGGTAGGCGTCCTGTGCCTGTCGGGCTGCGTGGGTGCGGCGCTGGTCTTCGGTCAGGCTCTGGGCCAGCGCGGTGAGGGCGGTCTCCCGGCGGGCAAGCTGCTCGGCCTGAGCGGTCAGGGCCACGTTCCGGGTCTCCGGGTCGCCGAGTGCGGCCGCTTCGGCGTCCAGCGCGGCGAGTTCTGCATCCAGTGCGGTCAGCTGGGCCCGCGCCTTGCGGGCTTTGGCCTGTTCGAGGTCGGCCTCGCTGCGGGCGGCGGTCTGTGCGCGGCAGAGCTTGTCCAGCGCGTCGCAGGCGTCAAGGCCCGCTCTGGCCCGCTCCAGCTGGGCGGTCAGAGCGTCCAGTGCGGCAGCATCGCCGGCATGGCGGGCCGCATCGGCGCGGGCCGCGTCCCGGCGGGGGAGCAGGGCGGCAAGCTCGGCCTGCTTTTCGACCCGCTGGCGGCGGAGGGCTTCGGCCTGCTCGGCCCGGCCCAGCGTCTGCTGCAAAGCGTCCAGCTGCGCCTGCGCGGCGGTGTGGGCGGCGGCAGCAGCGGAGAGTTCCGCTTCCTGCCGGGTAAGGAGCCCGTCCAGAAGGGCGGTGACTTCCTCGGCGGGGCGCTGCGCCGAAAGCTCGCCCAGCGCTTCGGCGTCGGGGTCGGTCTCCGGATAGCGGATGCCGGAGAGCACCGCGTCCAGCTGGACGTTCTGGGCCGTGCGCTGGGCCGTGAGGCGGGCGTTCTCCTCTTGCAGCGCGTCCTGCAATTTCTGGTAGCGCTGGGTGCGGAACAGTTTGCGGAAGATCTTGCTCCGCTCCTCGGTCGTGGCGTTGAGCAGGCGGGTGAACTGCCCCTGCGCGATCATAGCAATCTGGCAGAACTGGTCGTAGTCCAGCCCGATGAGAGCGGTGACGGTGGCGGTGACATCCTTCGAGCGGGTCACGGGCGGGCGTCCGTCCGGGTAGGTGAGGACGGCGTCCGCCTTTTCGGTGGTCGTGCCCTCGCCCCGCGCCTTGGGGCGGAGGTAGTCCGGGTTGCGGCGGACGGTGTACCGCTGGCCGCGCACCTCGAATTCCAGCTCGACAAAGGTGGGGGTGCCGGGGTCGGCGTACTTGCTGCGCAGCATGGCACCGTCCCGCACACCGCCGCTGGAATGGTCGTACAGGGCATAGGTGATGGCATCGAAAAGGGTGGTCTTGCCCGCGCCGGTGTCGCCGGTGACGAGATACAGGCCGCCTTTGCCCAGGCGCTCCAGCTCCAGCGTGACGGCGCTGGCGTATGGCCCGAAGGCCGAGAGGGTCAGCTTCAGGGGTCTCATGCGTCCTCCTCCTTCCAGAGCGTTTCAATGAGCTGCTGGCAGAACGCAGCCTGCTCGGCGCTCAGGGGCTGATTGTTTTGCAGCGCATAAAAGGCCGCGAAGTGTTCCAGCGGTGTTTTCTGCTCGGTCTGGGCCGGGGCGTCGAGGTCGGCCTGGGTGCGGGTGCGGAGGTTGTCGTAGTCCAGCCGCATCAGATTCGGATAGATGACCCGCAGCCGGGCCAGCGCATCGGGCACATCCTGCTCGTCGGTCAGGGTGATGTGCAGATAGTCGTCGGTGGCCGTGCCTGCGTAGCTGCGGCGGTCGGTCAGCTCCATGTAGCTGCCGCGCAGCTCCCGCAGGTCGTGCTTCGGGGTCAGCGGCGCGGTGGAAAGCGTGACCTCTCCCTTCGGCCCCAGCTCCACAAACGTTGCGCTCTTGTGCTGGTGTGCCTCCGAGAAGGAATACTTCAGCGGGGTGCCGCAGTAGCGCAGGGTGTCGCGGCCCACCTTCTGGGGGCTGTGCAGGTGGCCGAGGGCCACATAGTCGAAGCCGTCAAAGAGGGCAGCATCCACACAGTCCAGCCCGCCCACCGATGGCTCCTCGCTCTCGCAGGCGGTGGCACCGGCCACGAACTGGTGGGCCACCAGTACGCTGCGGCGGGCCGGGTCGGGGGCGCAGCGGCGCAGCACACAGCCCAGGGCGTCGCTGTAGCTCTCGATGGGCTCGTCCGGGTAGATGTGGCGCACCGTGGCGGGTTTCAGGAAGGGTAGTAAGTAAATGTCCACCGGGCCATATGCGTCGGTGAGGGGGATGGGGGCCGGGACTCCTTCGAACACCGGGCTGACGTAGACCTGGTTCCCCGCCAGCAGATGGGCACCGAACGCGACCCGTTCGGCGGAGTCGTGATTGCCGCTGATGGCGAAGACCGGCAGCTTCCGGTCGGCCAGTTCGGTGAGGAACCAGTCCAGCAGACGGACGGCTTCGGCAGGGGGCACGGGTTTGTCGTAGAGGTCGCCCGCCAGCAGAACAGCATCCACGGGGCGGGTGTCGAGGAGCGACAAGATCTCCTCCAGAATATACCGCTGGTCGTCCAGCATGGAGAACTCGCAGACCCGCTTGCCGAGGTGCAGGTCGGAGAGGTGAAGAAAACGCATGGGAGCACCGCCTTTCAGTTGAATGGTTCTATTATAACATGAAGAAGAAGCGAGCAGAAGAGGAAACTCCTTCTGTCTGCTCGCTTCGCTCACATCCACCTCCCTCTGAGAGGGAGGCTGTCTGGCCCCCTCACCGAGGGGGCTGCCGCCGAAGGCGGCTGGGGGAGTTAAAACATCTTCTCCCAGGTGGCTTTGCCGACTGCACCGTCGGCAGTGAGGCCGTTGCGGCGCTGGTAGCGCTCCACAGCGGCTGCGGTGGAAGCACCGTATTTGCCGTCGGTGGAGAGCTTTTCACCCAGCGCGTTCAGCTTCTGCTGCACCAGCCGGACCGTGCCGCCGGAACTGCCCTGCCGCAGCACGATGCCGGGGTAGGGGACGTTCAGGCCGTGCTTGGCGGTGTACTTGGTGTAGAGCACGTTCCAGGTGTTCGCGCCCACCTTGCCGTCCACATTCATGTCGTTTTTGAGCTGGAACTCCTTCACCGCGTTCACGCTCTTGATGCCGAACCGCCCGTCTGTGGTCAGCTCGTGGTACCAGGTGCAGGTGTCGCGCAGGCCGTTGAGCCAGGTCTGCACCAGTGCTACATCGGGGCCGGTAGAGCCGCGCTGGATGAGGGAATAATAGGCAGGAATTGCCATGGTCAAACTCACACTCCTTCCACCAGGAGCTTATGCGGCGGAAGGTGAAAGTGTTCGTGGGAACCTTTGTCAGATCCAGCAGGCAATACCCGACGGCCAGGGCCTCTCCTGCCGGGAGAGGCGGCATCGCGGATGCGATGACGGAGAGGTTATCCCAGCAGGATGACATCTTCCCGGCGGGCGGTGTGCTTCTGCCACCACTCCACGCATTTGAACCGCAGGAGATACCGCCCGCAGACGAGGTCGTTCTCGGCGGGGGCGGCATAGCCGCCGCAGGCGGTGCGGCAGAGGCCGGGGTAGAGCACACACCACCAGTTCCGGCCATAGGGGGCTGCGCCGATGTCGATGCGCAGGGCCTGATACCGCCCGGCGGGCAGGGCCGAGGCAGAGTAGCGGGTGGTGCCGAAGTACATTTCCACCAGATACACCCGCACCGGTGCAAAACTGCCGCGCCCGGCCAGCACGGTGCGGGCGACCCGCTGTAGATCAGACAGATGGGCCGCAGCCCAGCGGAGGGCGGCGGGCTGGTCTGCCGCCGGGCAGGCCGTGTCCAGATACGCGAGCACGGCGTCCCGCACGGCCAGCTTGTCGGTCTGGTCGGCGGTGGTGTCGCTGGCAGCGCGGATGTGGAGCCGCAGAGTGTCGGCGGCAAGCGCGGCTCCGGTGTCGAGCTGGGTGCGGCCCCAGCCCAGCAGGCCCTGCAGACCGATGCAGAGCGCGAGCGCACCGCTGAGTGTGATGCACCAGACCGTCATCTGGCGGCGGGATAAAATGCGGCTGTACATAAAAAACAGACCCTTTCTCTGGAAATACTATCCAGAGTCTGGGTCTGTGGGAGTGATTTTATTCTTAGTTTTTCAGCGACTGCATCGGGGCGGGCAGGCGGCCGCCGCGGTTGATGAAGACCGACGGGTCGCGCTGGTTGACCGGCATGATGGGGCCATAGCCCAGCAGACCGCCGAAGTCCAGGATCTCGCCTGCCTTGCGGCCGATGGCCGGGATGACGCGGACGGCGGTGGTCTTGCTGTTGACCATGCCGATGGCGGCTTCGTCGGCGATGAGGGCGCTGATGACGGCAGGGGTGGTGTCGCCGGGGATGATGACCATGTCGATGCCCACCGAGCAGACGGCGGTCATGGCTTCGAGCTTTTCGATGGTCAGGCAGCCGCACTCCGCTGCGTGGATCATGCCGTCGTCCTCGCTGACGGGGATGAAGGCACCGGACAGGCCGCCCACGTGGTTGGAGGCCATGACGCCGCCCTTCTTGACGGCATCGTTCAGCAGGGCCAGGCAGGCTGTGGTGCCGCAGCAGCCGCAGGTCTCAAGGCCCATCTCTTCGAGGATGTTGGCCACGCTGTCGCCCACGGCCGGGGTGGGGGCCAGCGACAGGTCGATGATGCCGGCGGGTACGCCCAGCGCCTTGGAGGCGAGGTTCGCCACCAGCTGGCCCACGCGGGTGATCTTGAACGCCGTGCGCTTGACCAGCTCAGCCACCTCGTCGATGGGGGCATCCTTGGGCAGTTTGGCCAGCGCGGCGCGCACTGCACCGGGGCCGGAGACACCGACGTGAATCTCGCAGTCAGGCTCGCCGGGGCCGTGGAATGCACCAGCCATGAAGGGGTTGTCCTCCGGCGCATTGCAGAAGACGACCAGCTTGGCCGCACCGATGCACTGGCGGTCTGCCGTCAGCTCGCTGGCCTTCTTGACGGCCTCGCCCATCCGCTTGATGGCGTCCATGTTCAGGCCCGCCTTGGTGGCACCGATGTTCACCGAGCTGCACACGATGTCGGTCTCGGCCAGTGCGCGGGGGATGGACTCGATCAGGCGGCGGTCACCGGCAGAAAAGCCCTTGTGCACCAGTGCGCTGTAGCCGCCCACAAAGTTGACGCCCACCTTTTTACCGGCGGCGTCCAGCGTCTTTGCAAAGTCCACAGGGTCTGCCTCCGGGCAGGCACCCAGCAGCATGGCAATAGGGGTGACGCTGATGCGCTTGTTGATGATGGGAATACCGTACTCGGCGCTGATGTGCTCCACGGTGGAGACAAGGTTCGCAGCCTTGGTGGTGATCTTATTATAGATATTCTCGCAGGCCTTTTTGGGGTCCGGGTCGATGCAGTCCAGCAGGCTGATGCCCATGGTCACGGTGCGCACGTCCAGATTATCCTGCGTGAACATCTCGATGGTCTCCAGGATATCCCCGGTGTTAAACATACTCATAGCGGTTGCGGGCTCCTTTCCGGCTCAGATGGTGTGCATGGCGTCAAAAACTTCCTGACGGGTCACGTTGATCTGCATCCCCATCTCGGCGGCAAGCGCATCGGTGCGCTTGTGCAGCTGGTCGTGGTCAACATTGCAGTTGGAAAGATCCACCAGCATGATCATGGCAAACATCCCCTGCAGGATGCTCTGGGTCACATCCTCGATATTGATGTTCAATTCGGTGCACAGACCGGCCACCTTTGCGACAACGCCCACGGTATCGTGTCCAATGACGGTAATGAAAGCTTTCATGGTTTCCACCCTCGTTTTCCTTATAGTGATTGGTGCCGCCAAAGACCCGGCACACGCTTACCCTTCCAGTATAGCAGATTTAGCAAAATTTGAACACACTTTTTGTAAAAAAGAGCAGAATCCGGGGGCAAAAGACATTCTATATAAAAATCAAGTGCATTCTGCCGGGGCTTGTGCTATACTTATATTTAATTTCCCGCGGATTTCCGTGTAGAGGGTTGATAAGGAGTATATGACAATGGAACAGCTTTTGAAGATTCTGGAAAACAACGCCCGGCTGCCCGTGGAGGACATTGCCACCATGCTGAACAAATCCCCCGCCGAGGTGGCGGCGATGATGGACCTTGCCCGGGCACAGGGCATCATCAAGGGCTACAAGACCCTTGTGGACTGGGAAAAGGCCAAGGTGAACCGCGTGGAGGCGGTCATCGAGCTGAACGTCAGCCCCAAAAAGAGCCGCGGCTTTGATGAAATCGCTGCCACCATCGCCGCCTTTGACGAGGTGGAGAGCGTGCTGC
>OGJH01001883.1_pt1 | contig 15675 bp, 9 predicted proteins | sample 1572021 | NCBI WGS metagenome assembly OGJH01 (sample SAMEA2582098, study PRJEB24529) | metagenome | biome: Human gut stool | place: China | collected 2011
TACTTCCATGTGAATTTCTAATTTTAGAAGTGTCAACTTATTCAGTACACTACAGGAACAACTTGTTTGAAGGCAGAAGACAAAAGTTTAGGCCGTTTGAACTGACTAAAAAGCTTTCTTTTACCGTTTCCTTTAATAGATCATAGCCGTATTCTGCGTCTTATATTGACCGAAATAGGTGGTGATAGGTGATAGGTTAGGTGAAAGATCCTTTTCAACCTATCACCATGCTTCAATGTACGATGAATAAGCCGATTGGAGAGGTGCGGTGATAGGTGATAGAGAACTTTGTGTTTTTTGATTAGAAGAGGGAAGCCTTTTATTTTCTATTTTGTAGGTTAGTTGGGCCTGCGTTTCTGAAAAAAACAATATATTTGCATTTATAAATACCGCTATAGTAAGTGTTTATAGCGATTTCAGAGAAATCTGTTTCGTTTTTTGATAGGTAGAGTGACAATATGGACGATAAGATTGACATCATAGTAGCAGGAGTCAACCGGAAGGATGAAAAGATATGGGGCGATTTCTACGATCGTTTTTATGCTGCTCTATGCATTTATGTCGCCAAAATATTGCCCGTTCCGGATGCAGTGGAAGATCTGGTTCAGGAGGTTTTCATTTCTGTTTGGGAAGGTAAGCGTACCTTTTCTGATATCAAAGAGCTCACAAATTATCTCTATCGCGCCTGCTATAATAATACTTTATTATATATACGCAATAATCAGATTCATGATACAATTTTAAGTTCTCTCGCCGAGGAAGAAGACGTGGAGGATGAAGACGTAATCTATGCGTTAACGGTAAAAGAAGAAATTATCCGGCAGCTCTATTGCCATATCGAAGAACTCCCAGCCGAACAACGCCGGATCATTTTAATGAGAATCGAAGGACATACATGGGAAGAGATAGCCGAACGTTTAGAAATAAGTATCAATACTGTTAAAACTCAAAAGACCCGTAGCTATAAATTTCTTCGTGAGAGACTGGGCGACTCTGTACATTTTATAATTCTTTGTTTATTTCTCTAAAAAGATAAAAAAGTCAAATTGACACTTCTTTATCTTTTTATTGATTGCTTAAGATTTGTTTTCTTTGTTAAAAGCGAATGTATTTCCTTTAAATTGTGACATAATGTTATATCCTTATCCCTAAAATCCTCTTCTTTACGCTCTTATCTCAAAAAAAGATCATCTTTTTGTCACCCCTTTCTATGAGTTATGTATATCTATAATAAAGCAAATTAAACAATTGTTTAATTTAAAAAGGAGAAATAAGATGAAGAAGTTCGAAAATGTATATCAAGATGCCGCTTTAATGAAGAAAGCTCTTTTAGGAGAAGCTAACGAATCGGAACAGCAAAAGCTTGAAAAGCGATTGGCAGAATGCCCGGACTTACAAAAAGTGTTTGAGCAATTACAGAATGGCGAGACATTAAGAGTTGCATTTGAAGAATATAAAAATTATTCATCAAAGAAAGGCTATGAATCTTTCCTTCAGAAAATCGGACAAACGGGACCGGTGATAAAGAAGCCTCGAGCTTTCCGGATTTGGTGGTCTGTTGCAGCAGCTGTTGTTTTTTTAGTAATCGGTTTATCTTTCTATACGTTGAATTATGTTTCGACTGAAGAGGAAAGTAGACCATTGATTCAGCCGGGAGTTCAACAGGCACAATTGACTTTACCCGATGGTAGCATTATTGATGTACATAAGAAAGAAGTTAACGTAATAGTAGACGGCGTCCAGGTAAAATATAAGGAAGGAGTGCTGTCATATGAACCAACCGTCACAACGCAACACGAAGAGAAAAACGTCGAAGAGAAGCCGGTTAAGTCAAATGAACTTATTATACCACGTGGAGGGGAAAATACTGTAATCCTCGCTGATGGAACAACAGTTCATTTGAATGCTGGTTCCAGGCTGACTTATCCGGTACGTTTTGCGGGTAAACGCAGGATTGTAGCTTTGGAGGGTGAGGCTTATTTTGAAGTTGTGCAGGATGAATCTCATCCATTTGTGGTACAAACTCATCTTGGTGAAGTGATGGTGCTTGGTACGGCATTTAATGTGAATGCTTATACTAATGCTTCCGTTTGTTACACTACATTGGTGCGCGGAAAAGTACAATTCTCTGCACCGAATGTCGGAACGGTAACTCTTCAGCCGGGCGAACAAGCAGTAGTCTCTGCCAATGGTACAGAGAAGCGCACCGTCGACCTGGATGAATATATCGGATGGGTAAACGGTGTGTACAACTTTAAAAACCGTTCTTTAGGGGAGATCATGGAGACATTTGAACGCTGGTATGATATACAGGTTTATTATGAAACACCGGATCTGCGCGACATAACTTACAGCGGCAGTTTGAAACGTTACGGAGCGATCAACTCGTTCCTGGATGCATTAGAACTGACAGGTGATCTGACTTATAAAATCAGTGGGCGGAAAGTATTGATATACGGTGGAATGAAAGAGTAAGAATAAATAGAATATTAGGTAAAGTTTAATCATTAATTTATGAGAGAAAAACGATGGCTACTATGTTTTTTAGTGGCAGTGTGTTGCACATTTAGCACATGGGCTCTACCGTCACAGGATAAGACGGTAACTTTGAATCTGCATAATGTCTCTATCGAGACAGTTTTGGATGCAGTGAAGAAACAAACAGGAGTGAATATGTTGTATAATTCACAAATGTTTAAAGGAGTTCCTCCCGTATCAATTAATGCAAAAAATGAGAAATGGGAAGTCGCTCTGAAGTTGATTTTAAATCCCCAGGGATTTGATTATGTGGTGAAAGATGGTATTGTTGTTGTTCGTAAATTGCAGACCGAGAAGCGTGATAATCGTATCCGTGGTACGGTTATTGATTCGAATAAGGAACCGATACCAGGAGCTAGCGTCATCGTAAAAGGTACTCGTACGGGTACTTCTACCAATATCGAAGGTGAGTTTACGTTGGATGTGAAAAGTGACAAAGTGACTTTGGAAGTCTCTTTTATCGGTATGAAAAAGCAGACTCTCCAAGTGGATGCTACCCGTCGGAAAAGTCTTGAAATTACTTTGGTTGATGATGTAAAAACATTGGATGATGTGGTTGTGACTGGATATAGTAATGTTCGTAAAACTAGCTTTACTGGTAGTTCTACGCAGATTACAGGCGATGATTTACGGAAGGTATCGCAAACTAATGTAATTGATGCTATGCAGTCTTTTGATCCTTCTTTCCGTCTTATGACAAATACGCAATTTGGTTCAGATCCAAATGCATTACCAGAGATGTATATTCGTGGACGTTCAGGAGTTGGAGTGAGGGATTTGGATAAAGATCAACTTTCTAAATCAAATTTAGAGAATAATCCTAACTTGCCTACTTTCATTATGGATGGCTTTGAAGTGAGCATAGAGAAGGTGTATGATCTTGATCCTACCCGAATTGAAAGTATGACAATTTTGAAGGATGCTGCTGCAACTGCAATTTATGGTTCACGTGCAGCAAATGGGGTTGTTGTCATTACTACAGTGGCTCCTAAACCGGGTGAGGTACGTGTGTCGTATAATTTTACAGGGACTTTGGAAATGCCTGACTTGAGAGATTATAATTTGGCTAACGCATCCGAGAAGTTGGAAATAGAGAGACTTGCCGGGTTGTTTGATGTATCGGCAGGAGATAATATGGGAAATATCATAAATTCATATAGTAAAAAATATGCGCAGATACGAAAAGGAGTGGATACAAATTGGTTAGTATTGCCATTAAGAAATTCTTTTGATCATAAACATAGTGTGTACGTAGAAGGAGGAACACAAAACCTAAGGTATGGTGTGGATGCTTCTTATAATGGAACAAAAGGGGTTATGAAAGGATCCTCTCGCGATCGTTATAGTGTCGGTTTCTCTTTGGATTATAGAATGAAAAGCCTTCAAGTAAAAAATACAGTGTCTTTTACTCATACGAAATCAACTGAATCACCCTATGGCTCATTCAGTGATTACACGAGCATGCAACCTTATGATACTCCTTATGAAGATGGAATATTAGTAGAACAACTAGCCTTCTCGAAAACGGATAGGAATAGTGCAGCAAATAATCCTTTATACGAGGCAACTTTGGCGAATTATGATTGGAATGCATACGATGAGATTACAAATAATTTAAGTTTAAATTGGTACTTGACTGACTATTGGACTGTAAGAGGCCAATTTAGTGTGACTAGAAAGTATGCTAATAGTGAGAAATTTATAGATCCGTTATCGTCTAAAACTAGTGTGCTGGGGGAATCTTCAAGTGGGAATGAAGATAAGGTAGGGGATCTATATACAACTAATGGGAATAATTTAGACTGGAATGCAAATGCTTTTTTGTATTATACACGTACATTTGAGAAAAAAACATAATTTAAATGTATCTATAGGATGGGAAGCTTCGGCAGGTTCGCAGGATAATACGAGTGCCCATTATCGTGGATTTTCATCAGGACAATTTCACTCTTTAAATTATGCTTCAGAAATCTATAAAAAACCAACACGTACAGAAGGAACTTCTCGCATGGTGAGTGTATTGGCTACAGCCAACTATACATGGAATGATATTTACTTAGCGGATGTTTCGGTACGTTTTGATGGTTCTTCTGCATTTGGTTCTAATCAAAGGTGGGCACCCTTTTTCTCAGGAGGTTTGGGAGTAAACTTGCATAATTATGATTTTTTAAAAGGAAATAACTGGGTGAATAAATTGAAAGTACGTGGTTCTTACGGACGTACGGGAAAAGTAAATTTCCCTTCCTATGCAGCAACTACAATGTATGAAACTCTTTTCGATGAATGGTATGCAACTGGTTACGGAGCTGTATTAAAAGCTTTGGGTAACAAGGATTTAACATGGGAAAAAACAGACAAGTTTAATATTGGTGTAGAAACGCAGTTCTTTGACAGGCGTTTAACAGTAGAAGCTGACTATTATTATGAGAAAACGATAGATTTAGTTAATGATGTCAGTCTTTCTAATACTTCAGGTTTTTCTACCTATAAAAGTAATATGGGTGAAGTTATGAATAAGGGGTTTGAGTTGACTGTACGTACTGATGTGTATCGGAATCGTGATTGGATAGTAGCTTTGTGGGGAAATATGGCACACAATACCAATAAAATATTGAAAATATCTGATTCACAGAAAGCATATAATCAACGTGTAGCTGAATTTTATAAAAAGGAGCAGGATGCACAGAATATAAATTATTCATTGAAAGATGCTAATTATTCTGTGCCTATTGCACAATATGAAGAGGGGCAATCATTGACATCCATTTGGGCAGTTAAATCATTAGGTATCGACCCAACTACTGGTAAAGAGATCTATTTGAATAGAGATGGTACAGTGTCCGATAAATGGGATGCTACGCAAGAAGTTGTTGTGGGTAATACAGAACCGAAATTTAATGGAGCATTTGGTGTAAATCTTACTTATAGAGAATGGAGTCTGTTTGCTTCTTTCTTATATGAATGGGGAGGGCAGGAGTATAATCAGACTTTGGTAGATCGAGTGGAGAATGCGGCAATAGAGAGAGGAAATGTCGATTTACGAGTGTTGACAGATCGCTGGCAAAAACCTGGTGATGTTGCCCAGTTTAAAAATATTAAGGATAGTAAATTGACTACTTTGCCTACATCACGTTTTGTACAGGATAAATCTTATATCCGTTTGAGTGCATTGACATTGAGTTATGATTTCAAACGTGAATGGATAAGGAAGTATTTAGGTATGAATATGCTTCGTCTTGAGGCCAGTTCAAGTGACTTTATAAATTGGAACTCCATCCGTCAAGAGCGTGGATTAAGTTATCCAAAATCATGGAAAGTGAATTTTTCAATTAAAGCACAATTTTAAGACTTACTATAATGAAAAAAATATATAGAACAATCATATCATTAGCCTGCTTGGCACTAACGTTTTCATCCTGCCAAGACTGGCTTGATTTATATCCTTCTGATGAAATCAAGGAAGAGTATCTTTTTTCTTCAGGTGATGGATTTCGGACAGCATTGAATGGTATTTATCGTAAATTATCAACATTTGATTTGTATGGAAGTAATTTGACGTGGGGGATTGTAGATGCTTGGGGACAAGTGTATGATAAGAATAGAGCTCCAACGAGTGGTAGTGGACAGGCAATGAGTAAAATCTGTAATTTTAATTATAAGCATTCAGAGTTGACACCAACAACAGATGCTATGTGGAATGCTGCTTGGAATATTATTGCCAACTGTAATAACTTGATACAACAGGCTGAGGTTGCTGATCCTGCATTATTTTATGATCACGATACTGAACGCCGTATGATTTTGGGAGAAGCAATAGGGTTACGTGCATATATGCATTTTGATTTACTTCGTATGTATGCTCCTGCTCCTGCTGCGAATCCTAATACACGTACTTTTATTCCGTATGTAGACAAATATCCTAGTTATGTGAATGATAAACAAACGGTTAGCTATTGTCTGGAACATGCTATTGCTGATCTAAAAGAATCACAACGTATTTTATTTGATATAGATACAGAGAGTACAAATTTTAATCCTGATAGGCGCTTTGTGCAAAAAGTGGCTGGTGAAGGTGCTTTTGCTGCGTTAAGAGGGTACCGCTTGAATTACTATGCTGTAACAGCCATATTAGCAAGAGTATATTTATATGCAGGAATGAACGACGAAGCATATGCGGAAGCGAAGAAGTTGATAGATGAAGAGGAGAAAACAAAATATTTTGCAGCCGACGAATCTTATTATGCTTCTGATAACTTTAAGAACGGTAATATGAAGATGTATGATAATATAATTTTTGCATTGTATTCTCCTACAGAATTAGTAGACTGGGATAGTGAGATTAATCATCTGACTGATGGTAAATCAGAATCTGATCAGAACTATTTGTCTTGGAGTAGTAAAATGCTTGATGCTGTATATGGTATAGAGAAAGAGAATGATTTTCGCTTTAAGTATCAGTTGGAATTAAAATACTATGGATATAATTACCGTACATTGAAATATTATAAACAAGTGGAAAGTACAGAATACGGTAAGGCAAATAATCAGATTATTCCGATGATTCGCATGTCTGAAGTATATTATATTGCGGCTGAAGCGATTTATACAGAAGGTGATTTGCTTAAAATAGCTGAAGCAAAAAGTTACTTAGAAAAGGTGAAAAAAGGACGCGGTATTAAGACTGTAGATTATTCATCTGTTTCTTCTAAGAATGATTTTGTAAATATGATTGTAAATGATGCACGTCGGGAGTTTTTTGGAGAGGGACAAACATTATACATGTTTAAACGTCTAAATAAAGTTTTGACTTGTGATAGTGGTGAAATTCCAATGACGGAAGAATATGTCGTATTACCGTTACCTGATTCGGAAAGTAATATCAAATAACTAAACTTGGAGTAAGAAAATGAATATCAAGAATTTTATAATTCCTGCTATAGCATGCTTTTGCTGCTCTAGCTTTTTTATCTCTTGTGAAGAGAAAGGTTTGATGGTCAATGATAATGACGTCTCGTATATTATCTTTGCCAAAGATATGACTAAAGACACTACAACTGTTTCATTTAAGGTTTATAATGAGGGCGAAGTTCCAGAGATTCCATTAGAGGTTTCAGTATATGGCAAAGTGCAGGATAAAGATCTGAAGTTTTCTGTAAGTGTAGATGAAGATCGTACAACTTTACCTGCCAATTTATATGAATTACCAACAGAGTGTCTGATTGAAAAAGGTCAGCTGACGGGAAGTGTTTGTATAAAATTGAAGAATTCAGAAATATTGAGTACTAATACATTGATTTTAGCATTAAAAATAGATGAGAAGGAAGAAGTAAGAGAGGGAGCAAGACAATACTCAAGAGCAATTGTTACTGTAACAGATCGTTTATTTAAACCCAGTTGGTGGTCGGTAGCTGATACAGGTGGTGCTGATACTCCTCTCAATTCGGTTGAAGAATATTATTTAGGGATATATTTAGAAGATAAATATAAGATGTTTTTGGATGAGTTGAAAAAGGATGATATGGTATTTGACGGCAAGAACAAACAAGTACTACGTAAATATGCATTGAAGTTGAAAAATACTTTGAAAGATATTAATGCGGAAAGAGCAGCACAAGGTTTGGGGCCATTGGTTGATGAGAAAACACAATTAGAGATTACAGTTCCTGTTGCAGGGTAATAGAAAGGAAGTTAGTTTATGAATAAATCGTTTGTATATATAATCATAGCAATCTTATGTGTAGCTATGTCAGCTTGTCTGGATGATGACAACAATTATAATTATGACAAGTTAAATGAGCTTCAAGGAGGATATCAATCTATTGGAGGACTTAAAGATGATTATAGCATTGCTGTAGATGAAAAGTTAACTTTAACACCGACTTTTAAGTTTACAATTGATAGTATTGCACCGGATGTGAGTTATGAGTGGTATTTGGATGGCCAATTGTTAGCGGATGAACAAGGCCCATCCTATACTTTTTCTTCTTCTAAAAGTGGTACTGCTCGAATTACTTTTGCTGTGATAGATAATAAGTCGGGGGTAAAGTTTGCGAGATCAACAACTGTTAAGATTCGGACAGAGTTTCAACGCGGATGGGCTATTCTTTCTAAAGGAAATGATAACAGGTCTATTTTGAACTTTATTATTCCTTCCACTATAACCTATTTTACAACTATAGATGGGAATGAGGAAGCACGTGATTCATTAGTGTATCATAGAGTGAAGATGGATGTAACTCCTAATCTAGGAATGAATCCTATTGGTTTAATGGAAAATCTGGGTAATATGGATTACTATAGTTCATTGGGTCTTGAAGTATATGATGAACTGCTTGTAAAGCAAGATAAATGGGCTGAATTGAATGGTAATACTTTGGAACATGAATTGTATACTTTTGAAGAATTCAATAATGATTTACCTGATAATTTTTCTCCCGTAGAAGCTGCTATGACATATTCGGCAAAATTACTTCGTAATGAGAATGGGCATGTTTTCTTAAATAATAAAATCGATGCGGGTGACTTTCATGCGGGATTTTATACATCTGTTCCGTTAAATAATGGAATGAAGTTTCGTAGACTGTTTCAGAGTCTTAAAATTAATGACCTTTATTGTTCCGTTATTCCAGCGCTGAAGGAAGATAATACATTAGTTGGAATTTATGACGGTGGTATTACTGTTAGTGATTATAGTACAACCATCAGTGAGAATTCTACTAAACTGACTGGAAATGTTTATGAAATTACAGAAATGAATGATCAGAAGCATTTTCAAAAAATGTCTCAAGAAGTTGTGGATATGATTCCTGCTGCTAGTGCAAGGAAAAATGATTATGATGTTTCGGCATCTGTTCCTGCTTGGGTCGCTCTGATGAAAGAACCCGGTGGTAGTTCGTATGGATTGAGATATTTCGCATTGGAAGGAAAAGATGGAGGAGGTGTTGCAACTATTTCAGAGACTGAATATTTTGAGAAAGAATTAGGGGTAATACCAAGTTATAAAGACATTGCAGTTTTTAATAATAAAATGTTTGTTGTAATTGCAGATGGAAATAGACTATGGTATTGTCAGTATGGTCAAGATCCGGAGACTGGTACTAACCATAATGAAGCAATGCTTTTGTTAGGAGAAATGACTAGTGATATAGTATCGTTAGCTGTTAATGACTTGTCTGCTTCTCCATCTATGCCAAGTTATAATGGGCAGTTGGGAGTTGCGTTAGCGGATGGAACATTCAGTATTTATGAAGTTAAAGAAACTAAAAATCAGGCTACTGGGGTTTGTGAAGAAGTTACTTTAGGTAAGCTGTTCCCTAATGAAGTTATAGAAGATAACCACTTTGGTAATGTTGTTGATGCACTTTATAAACTTGGTCGTGGGTTTGATTATTTCTGGTTTGAGTTTTAATTAATATATGAATGTTTTTTTGAAAGAATTATTATAATGAGTATTAAAGTTTTTTTTGTAACTGCTATACTAACATCTTGCACTATGGTGCAGATGATTGCTCAGGTATCTATTGGTAAATCAAGCAATATATTTGCCAATTATGAATTGGCAGATAAATTTCAAGATTTTACTTTAGGAGGTAAATTGTCTAATATTAGTCTATCGGTTTACCCTCGGGGAATTAACGATACAGATAATTTCTGGTTTGAGTTTCAAACAACATCAGGCAAGGAATATTATTATGTAATGCCTGCTGCAGGAAAGCGTGAACCTCTATTTGATAAAGGGAAGATGGCTATGCAGTTAAGTGAATTTACCAAAGGTGTAGTAGATAGAAATAAACTAGATATCTCATCTGTAACTTTTTCCAAAGACCAAGGCTCGTTTGAATTTGATTATAAGAGTAAACGATACAGTTATAATCGTCTGACGGGCAAGTTGACATTAGTAGAGAAGAAAGAAGAAAAGAAGGAGCTGGAAGACCCCATTTATAGCTGGATGACTTTCTCACCTGATAAAAAGTATATTCTGTATGCTAAGAATCACAACCTGTATGTAAAAGGAAATAAAGCATTGGGAGTGGATACAACCGAGGTGCAGTTGACTACGGATGGAGTGGAAAACTTTTCTTATGCTCGTGAAGAAGAAGCAGGGGAGAACGGAGAAGTGCCGACAACAGCACTTTGGTGTCCGGATAATCGTCATATTTATGTAGTACGTGATGATAACCGTTTGTTGCGGGATTTTTGGGTAATTAATTCATTGGAAGATTCTCCTTCATTGATAAAGTATAAATATGAGTTTCCAGGTGACAAGTATGTTACTCAAAATGAATTGGCGATTATTGATATTGTAGAGAAAACAGTGAAGAAAGCAAAGATAGATAAATGGAAAGATCAATATATAAGGCCTCTTCATGTTACTTCGGATAGCAAATACTTGTTTTTTGAACGTACTAAGCGTACTTGGGATGAAGTAGATGTATGCTCTGTTAATCTGTCAACTTTGGAAGTGAAAGAAATCATTCATGAAGAAGATAAGCCATACCGTGATCCACATGCTCGTAATGTTGCGATCTTAAATGATGGAAAAGATATTCTGTTCCGTTCAGAGCGTACTGGTTGGGGGCATTATTATCACTATGATGGAGACGGAAATCTCAAAAATGTGATGACTTCCGGTGAATGGGTAACAGGCTATATTAATTCTATTGATACGCTGAGACGCAAAGTTTATCTGTATGGATATGGAAAAGATAAAAAAGTGAATCCTTTCTATTACATGCTTTATGAGGTTGACATTGACAGAGAAGGAGTAACTCCTTTGAGCACGGAAGACGGACAGCATAATGTGAACTTCTTGAAATCTCATAATTACTATGTAGATACCTATTCAAGAGTGGATATGGAACCTAAAATTATGCTGAAGGATAAAAAAGCAAGGTGATTATGGAATTGGCAAAACCTGATTTGAGCTTAGTCTATGCATCGGGTTGGAAAAAACCGGAACGTTTTGCCGTGAAAGCTGCTGATAATGTTACCGATTTGTATGGAGTGATGTGGAAACCGTCTGACTTTGATCCGGAGAAAAAATATCCGATTATTTCAGTTGTTTATCCCGGACCTTATTTCGGATTTGTACCTACTAACTTTACATTAGATGATAGTTATTGTACTCGCATGGCGCAACTCGGTTTTATTGTAATCACAGTAGGACATAGAGGTGATACGCCGATGCGTGGTAAAGCATACCACCGTTATGGTTATGGCAATATGCGTGATTATCCGTTGGCAGATGATAAATATGCGATTGAACAGTTAGCTCAACGTCATTCGTTTATTGATGGTAAGAAGGTAGGTATTTATGGACACTCTGGTGGTGGATTTATGGCTGCGGCTGCTATTTGTACTTATCCGGACTTTTATACGGCTGCTGTTTCTTGTTCCGGAAACCATGATAATAATATCTACAATCGTGGTTGGGGAGAGTGCTATAATGGTGTGAAAGAAGTGGAAAAGGTTGTGAAAGACAGTCTGGGTAATGAGACGAAAGAGTATGAATATAAGTTTAGCGTGAAGTCGAATGCAGAAATTGCTAAGAACCTGAAAGGTCATCTGATGCTTGTAACAGGAGATATGGATAAGAATGTCAATCCAGCACATACTTATCGTATGGCTAAGGCACTGATTGAAGCCGGTAAAGACTTTGATATGTTAGTGATTCCAGGGGCTGGTCATGGATATGGTTCTGCTGATAAGTATTTTGAAAGGAAAATGTATCGCTTTTTTGCCAAACATTTACTGGGCGATACTCGTGCAGACTGTTGGGAAGACATAAACCGTAGTAAATAAGACGATAAACTATATGAAGAACTCTTTCTTTAGGTATTTGTTTTTGGTAGCTGTGCTGCTATCATACACCTCTGTCGAAGCACAACAAAAAGCGAAAGATCAGTCTGCGGAACAACGGTCTCATTTATTGAAACCGTTGGATATAGCAGCTTGTATGTCGTGGAAGCGCGTCGAATCACCAGATATTTCCCCGACAGGGCGATGGGTGACTTATCGCATTGCTCCGATGGAATATAATCCGGATGATAAGGAGTCGAAGATATTGCATCTGTTTGATTCGCATACACGAAAAGAAATAGTATTGCCTGATGTCGAACAGATCCAATATTATGATGCAGACCGAGCTGTTTATTACGAACAGACGGATACTGCCGGAAATATGAAGACCATATTGATGTCGTTATCTTCCGGAGTGAAGACGGAGTGGACGTATAAAGAATCTTTCCACCCTGTGGAAGGGATGCCTTATTCGGTGTCTGTGACCAATGTACCGGAAGATACGGTGAATCATATTCCGTCTTTCGATTGTTTGGTGGTACGTCATCTTAAAACTGGAACTGCATTTCAGATTGATAGTATAGGCTATTACACGTTGTATAATCAGAATCGTTCGATTCTTTTTATTCGTAAACAGACCAAAGGAAATGCTTTGTGTTATGGCCCGTTGGTAGGTCCCTACCGGACTATTTATCAAAGTTCTGTCAAGGAAGGATTTTCTTCTTTCAGTCTTGACAAAGAACGGATGACCGGAGAGTTTACGGTGAAAGATTCACTATGGTATAATTTCTCCTTGAAGAATAACACTTGTGACCTTGTATTCGACCGTAAGGAGATTGTCATTCCTGCGGGAATGGAACTTGTTCGGGCTAATCTGTCAAGTAGCCAGAAGTTTCTGACAATGGAACTCAGACCTTATCAGGAAAAAGTAAATAAAGATAAGAAAGAAGAGGAAATAAAGCCGGATAAGAGTTTTGAACTGGAGTTGTGGACTTGGGATGAATATGAAGTACCTACTTTGCAGACTCGTAGTCGTTATTCCCATCCTCAATATTCGAAATATATCTATGACATTGCTTCCAAAAAAATGACGGAAGTAGCTCCCGGGCATGCTGATTTGTTGGAGCCGGACCGTGCGGAAGAAATTCATTATGTGCTTTATACAGACGAAACGCCTTATCGTGCGCAGAAAGACTGGCTTAATGAAATGCCGTTTGACATCTATTCTGTGAATGTACATACGGGAGAAAAGCAATTGGTAGGACGTAGCTACCGGACAAGACCGAGGTGGTCGATGAACGGCAAATGGGCTGTGATGTATGATCCTATTGCACAAGTATGGAATAAGTTTGACGGAAAAACGGGTGAGGTTACCGATATTTCAACAGCTATTGGGTATCCGATATTCGAGGAAACTTATGACAAACCGAATCCTGCACCTGCTTACGGTATTGCAGGATGGACTGCTGATGGTAATAATGTGTTGATTTACGACGCTTATGACTGGTGGAAGATAGATTTGACCGGAGAACGTCAGCCGGAATGTATCACCAAAGGATATGGTCGCAAAAATCAGAGATCTATCCGTAAAATGACCAGCAATATTGACAAAGAAGTATTCAATCCGGACGAGACGGTTATAGTCAGCGTATGGGATGAAAACACAATGGATGAAGGTATTTATTCACTTGATATGAAAGGTCGCTTGAAGAAGCTCGCAGAAGGTCCTTACATCTATTCAATTCATCGTTTTTCTGACAATCAGAAGTATTGTATCTGGAATCGTCAGAATGTATCAGAATTCCGTGATCTGTGGTGGAGTAAATCAGATTTCTCTGATCCGATTCGTATAACGAACGCTAATCCTCAACAAAGCGAATACAAATGGGGTACTGCAAAGTTAGTGGAATGGACTAATTATGAGAATAAGCCTAACAAGGGAATACTTTACTTGCCGGAAGATTATGACGCTAATAAAGAATATCCCGTTCTGGTACAGTTCTATGAAACACATTCCGGAGGACTGAACACTTATCACGCTCCTATGTTGAGTAGCGCAATGGCGGATGTGATGTACTTTGTAAGTAATGGGTACATTGTATTTATGCCGGATGTGCATTTCACCATAGGAACACCGGGACAGAGTAGTTATGATGCAGTAGTAAGCGGAACGAAATACTTGATAGAGCAGGGGATAGCGCATCCGGGAAAAATAGGTCTTCAGGGACATAGTTGGTCAGGTTTCCAAGCTAGTTATCTGGTGACAAAGACGGATATATTCACTTGTGCTAATATCGGGGCTCCTATTACTGATATGGTAACCGGTTATTTGGGTATTCGTGGTGGAAGCGGTTTGCCGCGTTATTTCATGTATGAAGAATGGCAAAGCCGTATGGGAAAGAGTTTGTGGGAAGCCAAAGATAAGTATTTGGCAAGCTCTGCTATCGTAGAAGCGGATAAGATACATACTCCATTATTAATTTGGCATAATGATAAGGATGAGGCTGTTGCCTACGAACAAGGTCGTGCACTTTATTTAGCTATGCGTCGTTTGCAACGTCCGGCATGGCATCTTAATTACAAAGGTGAAGGACATTTTCTTGGTAATCAGGCAGCACAAAAAGACTGGACTATCCGAATGAAACAGTTCTTTGATTATTACCTGAAAGGAACGAAAGAACCGCGTTGGATGAAAGAGGGTATTCATCTAAGAGAGCGCGGAATTGATCAGAAATATGACTTACTAGAAAAATAAAAAAAATGAAGAAACTATTAATTACAGTAATAGCTCTGTCTTGCTTTGCATTCAGCAGCTACGGACAAGACAAGGTGGAAAAACAAATTATTGGTAAATGGTGTAATCCTTATACCTATGAATCTACTGGTGAACTCAAAGGATTTGAGTTTGAGAAAGGTGGTAAATGTTCTGCTATCAATATTCCTTCTTTAGATTTAAAGACTTGGAAGGTGGATAAAGATGGCTATTTAATTGTTGAAGGATTTAGCAAAGGAGAAGATGGAAAGATGGAAGTGTATAAAACGCGTGAACGTATTAGCTATGTAACATCTGATTCATTGGAATTGGTTGTTCAGGAAGCAAGCCCGCGGTTGGCCTTTCTGTATCTGAACATGAAATCAATTAAGAAATTGGTTACTTCGGAAGCAACTCCTAATAAGAAGTAATAAATCTCTCTCTTAAATAATTTAGTGTTTAAATTAGCATTACGTTGCTAATGAAAACGCCTCGTCGTAGTGATTACGATGAGGCGTCTTCGTTTTACAGTATTTATACAGTATGTTGCAGTATAGTCTGTTTTAGTAAACCGTTTATTTATTGAA
>OGJH01001885.1_pt1 | contig 15667 bp, 10 predicted proteins | sample 1572021 | NCBI WGS metagenome assembly OGJH01 (sample SAMEA2582098, study PRJEB24529) | metagenome | biome: Human gut stool | place: China | collected 2011
CCGCCACATTGCATAAGGGGCTGATTATCAGTAACTTTATAAAGCCGTAAGTTTTTTGCGTTCCAGTTCAGGCACTTCACAGGCAAAGTGCTGTACATGGATAGGGCAATCAACAGCGACTCAAAGCATGATTTCATGAAAAAGTGATGCTCCTTTCCAGCAGATGGGAATCCCACTGCATACTTCTATTACAACATCTGATCGACTTGCCAACACTTGATTGATGTTACCCAAGTTTTGCAGATATTGCTGCATGGCAATATCATTCGGCACACGGTCGGTAAATACTTCATTGGTGACAATCACGACAGCATCCAGCTTTTTCTGTAAGGCTGCCATGCCATCTAGAATCGCTGTCACAGGGTCTTCCTGCGAACCGCCAAACTGTTCATTGGACAGCAAATTGCTGACGCATTCCAGCAATCCGCATCCGCCCTGCGGCAAAGTAGAAATCGTTTCCAACAGGTTTGTGGGAACTTCAACGGTTTGAAAGTCCTTTCCTGCTCGCTGTTGGCGATGCCGTTCAATTCTTCGGGCACATTCTGCATCCCATACCTGCATCGTGGCAAAATAATATCGTGGCTGAAAGGACTGGGCAACAGCAAGCTGTTCGGCAAGGCTGGACTTTCCGCTATTCGCTCCGCCGGAAATTAAAATCTGCATCCAGTGTTCCTCCTCTTCTGATACCTGCGGCACTGCTCCGCAAACCGCTGTGCAGCTTCTGGACAGGATGGAAAATACCAGTGCGGAAATCCGGCTAAAATCGAGCCTTGCTGCTGCACTTCCAGCCATGTCCGACCATTTGGACGCTGCACAGAAAAAGCCGTGCCGTTTTCGGTACTATCTGCATAGTGGAAACTGTGTGCCCGTATCACTGCCCCCTTTTCTGCACAGAGCGTATCTTGCTGAGCCGTCATTGTGACATAACCGAATCGGCAGAGGCGGTTGCCCATCGTTGCCGTTCCGGACAATAGTCCTGCCATCGGAAATATCTTGCCCTGTGCATCCTGTATGGACTGCTGCAAGTATAAAAATCCGCCACACTCTGCAAAAATCGGCAGCTGTTTCTGAGCAGCTGTTCGCAGGCTCTCTAAAAATGCATGATTTTCCGACAGCTGCGGTAAATATAATTCCGGATATCCACCGCCCAAATAAAGCCCATCTAACTGCTCCGGCAGAGCGGAATCCGTCAGCGGTGAAAAAAATACCAACTCTGCACCGTTTCGCTGCAACAGTTCTAAATTTTCCGCATAGTAAAAGCAAAATGCGGCATCTTTTGCAACGCCTAGCCGGAAGGAATGCGGTGGCATGGGCGACAGTCCCGGCAACGGCAACAGCGGTGCAGTTTCTGCCAACGCCTGCAGCCGTTCCAGTGCAATGGTTTTTCGGGCAGTTTCTCCCAATAAATCAATTTTTTCCTGTAACGTATCCACTTCTTCTGCTGTGTATAAGCCCAAATGTCGGCTAGGTAATTGCACTTCCGGCAACTCCGGCAAATAGCCATATACGGGCAATCCGGTTTCCCGTTCAATAATAGCTTGATAATAGGCTGCCATGCCGCTGCGAACTCGATTCAGCAGAAATCCAGCAATGCGGTTGTGCGGTTCTAGCTGCAAAAAGCCTTTACAAATCGCAGCAACAGAACGCCCCATTTTCTGCGGATTTACAACCAATACCGCTGGCGTTTTTAGGCACTGCGAAACGGTGTAGGCACTGGCTTCGGAAGTCTGTCCGATGCCGTCATAAAAGCCCATTGCCCCCTCTATCAAGGCAAGGTCTGCCTGCTGGGCAGTGGCAGCAACCAGCTTTCGCATAGCATCTGGTTGCAGAAAAAACGGGTCGGTATGATAAGCAGGGCGATGCGTAACCGCTTCATGAAACATCGGGTCAATATAATCTGGGCCGCTCTTATAACTCTGCACAACAACACCACTTTTCTGAAAAGCAGACAGCAACGCCAACATCATCGTTGTTTTTCCGCTATCGCTGCCCGTCGCACTGAGCAGCAGCCGTGGAATATGATTCTGCATCTGTTCCCTCCTTGCAATCTGTGGGAAATGCATTAATGGAACGCAGCTTTCCCACAGGATTTTGATTCATTGACATTCATTTATTATAGCATATGGTGCAAGAAATCGTCAAGTTGTGTGATGGGATTGTTGCAGCAGATTGATTCAGAACGAATAGAAAAAAACAGGAGAACGAAAAAGGTTCTCCTGTTATGTATGAATTTGTATTTTTCCAGAATGGTTCTTTATTCAACCGGCTCTAAAATCCAGCGTTGCAAATCGTCCCCGATGTCGTTTCGGATGACGACATTTCCGGCATCGTAAAAACCAGTCTTTCCTTGTGTTCCTGTATCTGTATTCCAAACAGACAGGCACGCACTGCGGTTTGTACTGCAAGAAAACAGCATCGTTCCGTCCGCCTGCGGAACGAGAACAAATGTCTGTGCAGGAGCATCCACTGGACGATAAATTTCTGCATTGCAGCCGCTGACAACGCTGCCGCCCAGCTTTACAATGTCCACCACGCGATTTGTTTCACCAGAAGAACACATCGTATACAACCGATAAGCGTTCCGGTCTGTATCATAGGAAATCCGAAATTCCTGTGCCGCTGTGCCATCGGCTGCATCTTGAATCAAGTTGCGTTCGTCTGCATCAACACCATCTGCAACGGTCATATAGAGTCCGCTTCCGGCATTTCGCAGCCGGTAAATACCATTATCAAGAACCCCTTCGGCTTCTGTTTTGGAATCGGTTGTTGCATGAATGATGACTGCTTGCTTGCCCATCTGATTGTATCGCTGTGCAACCAAATCCAAATCATAGGTCACATTTCCTCGCAGAGGGTCGGCAACGGATACCGTTCCAGCGTTTTTATCGTATCCCGTCAGAACCAAGCAATGTTCATGGCTCACCCAAGTTGCCGTATCGCCTTCCGGTGTTGTCCAGCTGCCACCTGTTTCCGGTGCTCGCATTCCCATTGTACCCCAGAAAACAACCGGTCTACCGGCTGCAATATATGGGAACAGGTCTTCAAAGCTTGTCCCTGAGAGATTTTCTGCGTAGGAGGCATTTTTCTGTGCGGTAAAGTAGGCGTTTGCAGTGGCAACGATTGCCGGAGCATAGCAGCCATACCCGTAGGAAGTCATCGGGTCACCTGGGAAAACATACTGGAAATCTGCTCCATAATAGATATTATTCAAGGTATAGAATAACATCTTCGGCAGATACGTTTTTGCAATATCGGTTTTTTCCGCAGAAAATCCGTCATATTGCAGGGCAATCGTCAATGCCGTTGCTTCGCAGCCGGTCGGCAACGATGGTGCATCATTCTGCAAAATACAGTTCACAGACAATTGCTTTGCTTGCGGTAATGTCGTTGTGGTAGTTGTAGCCGTCGTTGCTTTGGTCGTTGTCGTGGTGGTTGTTTCTGTCGTCGTCGTGGTAGTTGTGGTTGTAGTCGTTTGTTCAGAAGTGGTGGTGGTCGTCGTTGGTTGTATGGTTGTAGTAATTGCTTCTGTTGTTGGTTCGGTGGTCACAGATTCGGTCATTTCTGTAGAAACAGTCGTGGTCGTTGTTTCCACCGGAATGGATTCTGTTGCAGTAGTTGTCGTTGTGGTGGTTTCTGGTTGCTGGTTTTTCTGGTCCATGTAATCCGAAAAAGAAAGCTCTGTTGCACCCGCTGCCCGTTTTGCATAATATTCCAGAATCAAAACCGCATCGGTAACATCCACTTTCCCATCATGATTGCAGTCAGAATAAAAAAATTGATTTGGTGTCAGATTCACTTCTATTCCGGCTGCCATCTTTGCATATATCGTCAACACAAAAACAGCATCATCCACCGCAATCATACCGTCCCCCGTTAAGTCGCCCAAAGAAATGTTATCATCATCCGGCTCTTCCAGGATGGTTTCCGTTGCGGTTTCGGTTGTTTCCGCTGGTGTATCTGTACTTGAAACCACGGGGTCATCCGGCGGTTCGGTTGGTTCTGTAGATTCTGTTTCCGATGCAGATGCACCAGTTTCGGCATCTGCTGCACTGCTCAGCGGCAAGCTGTAAAAAAGGCTGCTGCACGCAAGCACACTGCAAATGGTTCGTTTCCAAAATGTTGATTGCATCATCCATTCCCCCTAAGATACGCTGTTATACTTGTAAAATACCCAGTTCTGAACTGGTAAAAATGGTTGAAAATGCCTGCTCACTCTCCGCAGAAATCGCAATACTTTGCTTCTGCTTTGGTTGGATCATCTTCTTTTGGTCGGTGAGATAGAAACACAATGCAGTTTCTCCGGAATACTTCGCAGCAATTTGAATTGCCTGCTGCATCCGGTCTGTATCTGTAGACGATAATTTGATGCAGAACTTCGCATGGGAAAGCTGTTTTTGCAACTCTTCCAGCGTCAAAACACTACTGCACAATAGAGAAACACCGCTCTCCTGAACGGACAACCGCCCTTTACACCATAAAATCGTATCCGGCTGCAATTTCTGCTGAATCGCACGAAAGACATTCGGAAATGCCACGCATTCCAGCGTTCCGGTTTCATCTTCCATCTGGAAGAAACACATTCGTTCCTGCTTTTTGGTCAGATGCGGTTTCACACTCTGCAAGATGCCTAAAAATGTAACTTCTGCCTGTTCCGGCAAGTCAGAAAGTTCCGTGCTGGCAGGCACATGCAGCAGACGACAAAGATACTGCACAGGCTGAAACGGATTTCCAGAAAGATACATTCCGGTAACTTCCCGTTCCATCCGCAGCAGTTCTGCCGGAGAAAATTCCTCCATGGGTTCTGGTGCTGGTCGCTGCCAGCTGCCTGTAGCATCCCCGCCAAATAACTGCATCTGCCCGACCACTTGCGTTGCAGCGGTTTCCTTTGCAGCAGATAGAACCGCATCTGCCTGCGTCAGCATCTGCCGCCGATTCCAGCCCAGTCCATCCAATGCACCGCTTTGTATCAGGCTTTCCAGTGCTCGCTTGTTCAATTCTATGCCCTGCATTCGCTCGCAAAAATCATACAAGTCGGTAAATGCTCCGTGTGCCTGCCGTTCTCGTTCCAGCTTTTCAATCAGTGCAATGCCAACATTCTTGACGGCATGCAATCCAAACCGAATGCCCTGCTTCGTACAGGTAAAGGCAGCATGGCTTTCGTTGATATGCGGCGGTAAAACCGCAACCCCTGCTTTCTTGCAGGCGGAACCATATGCCAGCAACTTTGGAAAATCTCCAATGACGCTGGTCATCAACGCTGCCATATATGCCGAAAAATAATGACACTTGAGATAGGCGGTTTGATATGCCAGATAGGCATAGGCGACCGCATGGGACTTATTAAAGGCATACGCTGCAAATCGACTGATTTCATCAAAGATAGACTCTGCAACCGCTTTCGGCACACCATTTTGAATCGCTCCGCTGCAAACGCCATCCAATCCATATAGGAATGTCTGCCGTTCCTGCTCCATGACTTCCTGTTTTTTCTTGGACATTGCCCGTCGGACAACATCCGCTCTCCCGTAAGAATACCCTGCCAGCGACCGACAGATTTCCATGACTTGTTCCTGATAGACCATACAGCCATAGGTGACTTCCAGAATCGGTTTCAACAATGGGTGAGCGTAAGAGATCGAATCCGGATGTTTCCGGTTTTCCAGATACTGTGGGATGGAATCTCGTGGACCTGGTCGGTAAAGCGAAAGAGCTGCGGTCAAATCCTCCAGACATTTTGGCTGCATTTGCAGGAGAACATGTCGCATACCAGCACTTTCAAACTGGAAAACGCCCATTGTATCGCCGTTCGCCATCATCTGATAGACGGCTGCATCTGTAATCGGGATGTGATGAATCGAGAAGTGCGGTTCGGTTTCCTGAATCATCTGGACACAATTCCGAATAATGGTTAAGTTTCGCAGCCCCAGAAAATCGAATTTCAAAAAGCCCAGCGTTTCCAAGTCCCCCATCGGATATTGCGTCACAATGGTATCTTCATTCTTTTGCAAAGGTACCATTTCCAACAACGGAATCGCAGAGATAATCACACCGGCTGCGTGCGTGGAGGTATGCCGAGGAACACCTTCTATTTTTTGTGCCAAATCCAGCAGCTTTTTTGCATCGGCATTTGTATGCAAAAGCTGCTGTAACGCTTTCCCGTCTGGTGCTGCCAGCGTTTCCGCAATGGTCTGTCGAGGGTCAATCTTCTTGGCAATCTGGTCACAAAATGCATAGGGCAAATGCAGCACTCGCCCGACATCTCGAATTGCTCCACGAGCCTTGAAAAAGTCAAACGTGATGATTTCTGTTACACGGTCTGCTCCGTACTTCTGAATCACGTATTCTTTCACGGCAGGTCTACCCTCTACGCAGAAATCAATGTCAAAATCCGGCATGCTCACTCGTTCCGGATTCAGAAACCGCTCAAAGAGCAGATGATATGCCATCGGGTCAATTTCTGTAATGCCCATGCAGTACGCACAGAGGCTGCCTGCTCCCGAACCACGTCCAGGGCCAACCGGAATTCCATGCTGTTTGGCATAGCGGACATAATCCCAGACAATCAGAAAATAATCCACATATCCCATCTGTTGAATCACTTGCGTTTCTCGCTGCAAGCGATTTTTTACCGGTTCTGGAACAGGCGTTCCATAGCGTTTTTGCATTCCTTTTTCACAGAGTGCCTGAAAAAATGCGATGTTGTCAGAAACGCCCTCCATAGAAAAGGCTGGCAAGTGCAGCGTTCCTGTTTCCAGTTCCACATGACAGCGGTCTGCAATTCGTTTCGTGTTGGCAATCGCCTCCGGCATCGCTGCAAATAATGTTTGCATCTCCTGCGTGCTTTTCAGGTAAAATTCTTCGGTTTCAAGCCGTAAAGCGGTGGGGTCATCCAGTGTTTTTCCCGTCTGAATGCACAGCAACACTTGCTGCATCTCTGCTTCTTCCTTGGTCAGGTAATGGGCATCGTTGGTTGCAACCAACGGGATTCCTGTTTCTTGGGAAAGCTGTTCCAACAAGGGCAAGACGGTTTTCTGTTCCTGCAAACCGTGATTCTGCACTTCTAAGTAATACCGTTCCGCTCCGAATACTGCCTGATAGTTGAGAGCGGTCTGCTTGGCAGCTGCATAATCGCCCGACAACAGCAGCTGTGGAATCTCCCCTGCCAGACAGCCAGACAGGGCAATCAGCCCTTCGTGATACTGTGTCAACAGTTCCCAGTCCACCCGTGGCTTTTGATAAAAGCCCTCTAAACATGCCTTGGAAACCAGCTTCACCAAATTCTGATAGCCTGTCTGGTTTTCACACAACAGAACAAGATGATACCGCTTTCGGTCAAGTGCTGTTCCTCGGTCAAACCGTGTTCGGCTGGCAACATATACTTCACAACCGATAATCGGATGAATCCCAGCTTTTTTGGCTGCCTGATAAAACGAAATAGCAGCATATAGATTCCCGTGGTCAGTCAGTGCAACCGCAGTTTGTCCCAGTTCTTTCAGGCGTTCCATCATCTCTGAAATCCGACACGCTCCATCCAGCAAACTGTAAACGCTGTGAACGTGCAGATGTATAAAGGCATCATTTTTCTGTTCCGACATGTTCTCGCAACTCCTTTGCCATCATGGATAATTTCTGAAATCGATGGTTCACACCGGAACGCCCAATGGGAGGGTGCAGCAATTCGCCCAACTCTTTCAGGCTGAGTTCCGGATTTTCCAGCCGCAATTCTGCCAGCTCCTGCAAGTCCGGCGGGAGCGTGTCCAGTCCTCGCTTCTCTGCAAGGAGCAGAATTTCTTCCGTCTGCCGCATTGCCGCAGAAACCACCTTGTCAATGTTTGCGGCATCGCAATTTCGCACCCGATTTGCCTTGTTCCGCATATCTTTTTTAATCTTGATATTCATCAAGTCCAGCGTGCATTGCTGAGCCCCCATAAACGTCAACATATCTTCAATCTGTTCACTGTCCTTGACATAGAGCACAAAACTTTGCTTTCGCTGAAATACATGCCCCCTGATGCCTAATAATTGTTGCAGGAACAGACTCAAGTCGTTACAGAGAACCGAAGTTGGTGTGACAAATTCCAGATGATAGGATTTGTTGGGATCCATGAGGTTTCCGCAAGTCAGGAATACCCCTGCCAGAAATGCCGGCATGCTGTTCTGCACAATGTTACAGAGGTTGATTTGCCGATTGTCGAGGTGGATGTGATAGCGTTCACAGATTTCTGCAACCGCAGCTGGATTTTGCAGGGAAAGGCTGTAAAGTCCGCCCCTGCCCCGTTCGACTGTAACCGTTCCTTTCGGGAACGAAAATACCGTATGTAACAGCTGCGGCAGCAAGTCCACAATGGTTTCGCTTTCGCTTTGCAGACAGATTTGCTCCAAAGTAAACACACGACTGTACAGCAGTATGCCATACAGACAGGAAAAGGCTTGGTCTTTGTCTAAGATGGTACGTTTTAATGCCTGCCGGACATCCTGCGAGAAGGACATGGCGATTCTCTCCTTTCCAACGGTCGTTTCTCTTGTGTGCCATGTTGCCCTCTTACTGGGAACTACCTGCAACGGTAAAAAATATCACAAGAGAAAAAATTTTTTTCGGTTTCTCCACAAAAAAAACACCGCCCTGCTTTGCCGCAAGGCGGTGCGGTGGGTTCGTTAGGGACGATCCTTTCCAATATCTCGATGCTGCTTGATGACGTGCATGCCCTTTTCAATCAGATAATCCCCGATGAGCTCCGTAAATGTAATCGAACGGTGTTTGCCGCCCGTGCAGCCGAATGCAATCACCAGACGGCTTTTCCCCTCTTTGATGTAGAGCGGAATCAGGAAGTCCAGCAAGTCTTCAATCTTTTGCAACAGGATTTTGGATTGTTCAAACTGCATCACATAGTCCCGTACGCAGGCATCACAGCCCGTATGATGCCGCAACTCCGGAATATAATACGGATTCGGCAGACAACGAACATCAAACACCAAATCCGATTCTGTAGACACGCCATACTTAAAGCCGAAAGACGTTACTTTAATCGAAAGCGAATCGGATGGCGTTTCCAAGAAGGTTTCTCGAATCTGTTCTTTGAGCTGGGAAACAGAAATATAAGACGTTTCAATATAATAATCTGCAATTGCTTTTAATCGCAGCAGCTGTTCCCGTTCAAATTCCAGTGCCTGATGCAGACAGCCGTTAAATCGTTCATCCAGCGGATGTTTCCGGCGTGTTTCCTTGTAGCGTTTAATGATGACTTCGTCCTGTGCTTCGATGTAAAGCAGCTTTACATGTAAATCTGACTGTTCTTTCAACCGACAAACACAGTCATAGGCATCCGCAAACATTTCTCCTGACCGTAAATCCGCAGCAATTGCGATTTTTTCCAGCTTGTTTTCCGACTCCCTGCAAATTTCTACAAATCGGTGGATGAGCTGCGGCGGTAAATTGTCAATGCAATAATACCCAATATCTTCCATTACATCCATGACTGTTGATTTTCCAGAACCGGACATTCCAGTTACAACGACAACCTGCATCTGTTTTCCCTCCTGTTATTTTAAAATCACGGGTTCTAACTCCAGACAGTAGCCAGTTTTCTCCTTTACGGTTTCAATCACAAAATCGCAGAGTTCCAGCACATCCCGACAAGTTGCATGGCCGGTATTGACCACAAATCCAGCATGTTTCACGCTGACTTGTGCATCGCCAACACTTGCCCCTTTCAAGCCGCACTGGTCAATCAGGAAAGACGCATAGCTGCCGACCGGACGCTTGAACGTACTGCCTGCACTCGGCAACTCCAACGGCTGCTTTGCAACACGCTGATTTTTCAACTTCTGCATCTCTTCCCGAATGTCTGCATACTTTCCGGCTTGCAGCTGCAAGGTCACACCCGTTACAATCTTTTTCGTACCGGAGAACATGCTGTGCCGATAGGAGAACTGCAATTCCTCCGGCGTTGCCGTCCGAAATGTTCCCGTTTCGTCCAGATATTCTACACTGCGGACAACGTCTTTCATCTCTCCGCCGTATGCTCCGGCATTCATATAGACTGCTCCGCCAATTGTGCCTGGAATCCCTGCCAGACATTCCATGCCCGTCAGGCATGCCTCCAAGGCAATTTTTCCGACAGCAGACAAGGTTGCTCCGGCTTCGCAAAACAATGTCGTTTCATCCAGCTGCCGGACGTTGGAAAACGCCCTACCCAACTGTAATACAATGCCGTGATAGCCCTCATCTGCTGCCAAAATATTGCTGCCATTTCCCAGTACCACCCAAGGAAGATGCTGTTCCTGACAGCATTGCAGAATTGCCTGCAAGCCCTCTCGATTTGCAATCTGTACCATTGCCTGACACGCTCCGCCAATGCGGAATGTTGTATGCTTTGAAAGCAATTCCGCCGGCAAAATCGAACAGGAATGGGCGTTACAACACGCCGTAATGGATTCTAATCCCTGCATGTCATTCTCTCCTGTCTGGTTTTTAAAATGCATCGTAATCCTTAATCACCTCTTTGGCTTCTGCTTCCAAGCCTAAATGATCCAGCAAGTCGGAAGCTGCATTGTAACCCATCTTCTTCTGACGGTTGTTCATCGCTGCAACTTCCAAGATGACTGCCAGATTTCTACCCGGTCGAACCGGAATCGTCAGGGACGGAACTTTTACGCCCAGCAGGGATACAAACTGGGTATCCACGCCCATCCGGTCATAAATCTTTTCCGGATTCCACTGTTCCATCTCCACAATCAATTCAATTTTTTCGGTATTCTTAACCGCACCAATACCAAACAGCCGCCGTGCATTGATGATACCAATACCACGCAGTTCCAAGAAATGGCGGATGTTATCCGGCGAACTACCAACCAAGCTGATGTTGGAAACCTTCCGGATTTCCACTGCATCATCGGCAACCAGACGGTGGCCACGCTTTACCAATTCAATTGCTGTTTCACTCTTACCAACGCCGCTTTCACCGGTGATGAAAACGCCTTCGCCGTAGATTTCAATCAAAACGCCGTGACGGGTGATTCTCGGTGCAAGATTCAGGTTCAGAAATGCAATCAGTCCAGCGATAAAGTTGGAGGTGCTTTCCTTGCTTCGCAGGAGCGGAACGGAATATTTCTTTGCCAAATCGAGCATTTCTTCAAAATACGGCAGCTCTCTGGAGATGACCAGAGCCGGAATCCGCTGTGAAAACAGCATATCCAACCGCTGTACTCGGGTTTCTTCATCAATCGTGGACAAGTATGCATATTCCATCTTGCCGATAATCTGAATCCGTTCCGGATTGAAGTATTCATAAAAGCCCATCAACTGCAAGCCCGGACGGGTGACATCTGCCTCATCAATTTCAATTTCAGAAGCATTTTTTGGGGTGTAAATGGTTTCCAGTTTAAATTCATCAATGATTTTATCCAATGAAATAGTGAATTTTGCCATAGCCTTTGACTCCTTTTTCATTCTGTTTCTTTATTGTTGTCCGTTTTTTGCTTCCTTATGCCGGAATTAGTTCATATCTAATACGACTGTCATGTTCTTCGATGCGTTTACCATAGCATCTGCCAAGTCCTGCATCGCCTTATAGCGGTCTGCTCCGAAATAAGCATCGACATCAATGAAATCTCGGTCGGACTCCCAGAAAGACGGGTAAACAAAATCCTGACAGATTGCTGCGGAGAAGCCAGCGTTGTCCAGTTCCTGAATGATAGCAGTCATATAGGAAACGGTTGTTTCACTGTATGGAGTCATCCATGGCTTTCCGCCCTTTTCGACAGAATTATCCAGCCATCTGCCAGAGCCATCAATCAGCGGAATGCTGGCATCTTTATACAGTTCCGGGAACTGATTGTCATTGGTTACGCTAATCAAAGCATAGACAGAAAAGCCCTTTTCTGCTGCAAGATTGACAATTTCCGAAGCGGTCATTGTGCCATCACAAATATAAGTTCCGGCAACATAGGAAACGGTAGAGGCATAATTCAGCCAACCGCCCTGCAACTTCATCGGCACAACAACTGCCTTTGTTCCGCTGACCTGTTCCAATGCTGCGGTAAAGGTATCGGCACTTTCCAGTACAGAGCTGTCCAGCCACTGTGCAGATTTTGCATCGGAGAAGTTCGCAAGCGGAACGCCCTCTTTCTTCACTGCTTCTGTGGTCGTGGTCTGTGTTTCGGTTGCAGCAGTTCCAGTTGTTTCATCACTGCCGGAAACGGTTGCGGTTGCCTGTGTGGTGGATTCGTGCGTAAATGCCGTTCCTGCCATCTGTATATCAGTAGAAACGCCTGTAGTTGTAGCCCAAACCACTGAAGTTGCAGTTGTTTCCGGTGTGGTTTTCAGTTCCACGGTCGAAGCTGCCGCTGGAACAGCCGTTGTCGCCGTTGTGGTTTCCGATGTGGTCGCTGCTTCGGTCGCCTGCGTAGTCACAGCTGCATTCATTTGCAGGCTGGAATCCGAAGTTGCAGCATCATCCTGAATGAATGGCTTTGCGATGCTGTAGCCAACAAATCCAACCAAACCAGCCGCTGCAATCATCACCACTGCGGACAAGACATTATGCACCGAGGAAGATTTTGTATTCCCGGTTTTCACCTTGTATACTTTTGGGGATTTCTTTTTCATATGGGTTCGCTCCTATTTTCTCTCGATCGTTGTTCTACGAAAAATGCTCTTTTTCAGTCTGCCAGCTGATGGAAGAAGTCCACAGCTGTTTTCAAGTTTTCCTGCCGGAATAAGTAGCTGCCAACTACCAAGTTATTTGCACCGGCTTTCACTGCCTCTGGAGCAGTTTCCGCATTCACGCCGCCATCTACCTGAATGCTGACGGATAAGCCCTGTTCGGCTGCTTTCTGCCGCAGGAACTGCACCTTCTTCAGCATCTCCCACAGGAAAGACTGTCCGCCGAATCCCGGCTCTACCGTCATGACCAACACCATTTCCACGGAGGACAGATACGGTAAGACTGCCTCTGCTGGAGTATTTGGCTTGATGACAATGCCTGCTGGAATGCCGCAAGCATGAATGGCATCAATTGTTTTCTGTGGGTCGCTCTCGCTTTCCAAATGAAACGTAATGCCGTTCGCCCCAGCCTTTGCAAACCGTTCTGCATAGTGCAGCGGGTCGGAAATCATCAAATGTACATCTAAAAATAAATCGGTCTTTTTCCGAATGGCTTCCAGTACGGGAATACCAAAGGAAATATTATCGACAAAACGCCCATCCATGACATCAAAATGCAGCATATCCGTACCGCTTGTTTCCAACGTCCGTACCACTGCTTCTAAGTTACACATATCTGCACTCAAAATCGAAGCAGAAACCTGTATCTTCTGCATATTTCCATCGCCTCATTTTCTATTTCTTCTATTGCAATCCGTCGCTGAACGCTGTATGTAACAGCGGATTCTTATTTTATTATATCGAACTTTCCGGTTTCCGTCAAGGCTTTTTTCGGTTCTTTCCAAAATAATCAAGTTGCTGCAAAAATGTCACAAAAATAACATCTTTTGCTCAGATTCTGAATCTGAATTTTGCTGACTTTTTTCTTGCCTTTTATATAGTATGAGCGGTGATTCGATTCCATGTCAACCCTGTCCCAAAAGACACCCTAAAATTTGTACCAAATTGTCGTACTTTTTTGACGGCTGTACAAAAATACAACCACTTTTGGTGCTCTTTTGGCGGAATCTACAACCCAAAATCGCAAAAGACTCCTATTTTCACAAAAAAGTACCATTCTTTTTTTGCAGGACACCAAAAAAACACCATTTTTCACAAAAATATCACTAACCATTCCGCTGCAATTTGTGGTATCATATAGTCACAACAAACAAAAAAGATTTTGCAGTGCGAACGAAAATCGTGCAAAATAGAAAAAGGAGGAGTTCTTATGAACACAAAAAAATTACTCGCTGCCGTTACCGGCGTTACCATGTTGGCAGGTATGCTCACCGCTTGCGGTTCTAGTTCCGATTCCAGCACCGCCAGCAGCTCCGACCCGAACACCCTGACCATCTGGGCGTGGGATGACAACTTCAATGTAAAGGCTGCCAACATCGCAAAGGAATATTACCAGAAGGAACATCCGGATGTAACCGTCAATGTTGTCAGCATGGCACAGGATGACATCGTACAGACACTGAACACCGCATTTTCCAGCGGCACTTACAAGGGTCTGCCGAACATCGTTCTGATTGAAGACTACCGGATTCAGAACTACCTGAATGCTTATCCGGGCGAACTGAGAGATTTGTCCAACACTGTTAATCCGGATGACTTCATGGATTACAAGTTAGGTGTTATGACACAGGATAACAAGGTGTACGGCGTTCCGTTCGATAGCGGCGTTGCGGCTCTGTTCTACCGCACCGATTACATCGAAGAAGCAGGTTATACCACCGATGACATGCAGGATTTGACTTGGAGCGAATTCATTCAAATCGGTAAGGATGTCAAGGAAAAGACCGGCAAGTATATGCTGACCTTAGACCCGAGCGACCTCGGACAGATTCGGATGATGATGCAGTCCGCCGGTGCTTGGTATGTTAAGGAGGACGGCAAGACCGTTGACATCGCAGACAACGAAGTTCTGAAAGAATCCGTTAAGACCTATCAGCAGATTATTGATGCAGGCATTGCAGAACAGATCTCCGGTTGGGATCCGTTCGTCGGTGCATTCCAGAAGGGTGACGTTGCTTCTGTTCCGACTGGATGCTGGATTGCTCCGACCATCGCAGCAGCAGAAGACCAGAGCGGCAAGTGGGCAGTTGCTCCGCTGCCAAGACTGGACAACGTAGACAGCTCTTTGAATACCTCCAACATCGGCGGCGGCAGCTGGTACGTGCTCGACAAGGTTGGCAATGGCGAATTGGCAGAAAACTTCTTAGCAGAAACATTCGCTTCCAATGTTGACCTGATGAACGACTTGGTTTCTGAAATCAATCTGGTTAGCACACTGAAGGCTTCCGCAGATGCAGAAAACTACAAGAAGCCGAATGAATTCTTCGGCGGTCAGGAAATCTTCAGTGACTTCTCCAAGTGGACAGCAGAAATTCCGACCGTCAACTATGGTCTTTACACATACAGCATTGAAGACATCATGTCTGAAGCCGTTCAGTCGATTCTCCAGGGTGCAGATATTGACGAAACACTCGCCAATACACAGGTTCAGGCAGAAGCTGCTGTACTCAACTAAGTTTGGTTGTAAGCTCTCTGACAAGAGTTACAAAACAGAGATTTGGCTTGCCGCAGACGCCCCCTTTTCTGCGGCATTCCACATCCTGAAACCAACGGTAAAGGAGGAGGATCCTTATGTCTGAAATCAAAAAACAAAAGAAAAAAGAAACATTCGCTCCGATTGGAAAAGTCAGCAATCGTTGGGGCTGGGGCTTCGTTTCCATCAGCGTCATCATGATTTCCGTTCTGGTTTTCATTCCAATGATTCAATCGTTCCTGCTCTCGCTGCAAAGCGGTCAGGGCAATCAACTGACATTCGCCGGTCTGAGCAACTATAAACGCATGCTGACGGATACCACCTTCCGGAAAGCATTGGTCAATACCTTTTTATATTTATTGGTTCAAGTGCCAGTCATGATTATTCTCGCCTTGTTCATCTCCTCGCCTGTCCAGTATTTCACAAACTCCCAGGCGGCGTCTTTGTTCTTGGAATCCTTGGAAATCGAT
>OGJH01001887.1_pt1 | contig 15656 bp, 12 predicted proteins | sample 1572021 | NCBI WGS metagenome assembly OGJH01 (sample SAMEA2582098, study PRJEB24529) | metagenome | biome: Human gut stool | place: China | collected 2011
TACACTCTTTCCCTACACGACGCTCTTCCGATCTCCCAGACAGGCTGCAGACAGCCAGAACGATGAGGAAAAAGACGGCAAGGCGCAGGGTGAACCCACACGCGTCAGCCGGATTCACGGCCGCCGGACGCTCCACAAGGCCGCTCGGCCATGAAACCGAGACAGTGAGGCTCTCGCCTTCTTTCAGGGAGGACGGCGTACGGAAAGCGTAGGCGTAGCGCCCCCTGACAGCCACGCTGGTGGCAGGCACACTCACGCTGCTTCCGCCGGCGGACGAAATCCTGCCTGAACTTGTAAAAGCTCCCGATCCCTCAGGCACGAGCACAGCGCAGAGCGCACTGCCCGCGCCCCCTTTCCAGAGCCCCGGCACGCTCCATGTGATGCTGTCCGATGTTTCTCCAAACTCAGCCTGCCGGGTCAGTCTGTACTTCAGAAGAAAGGTATGCCTTCCGGGGACAAGATATTTCGTCCTGTCGCGCAGATGGACACGGCAGACGCCGGATGCGCTCTCAGTGTCACTGACGCTGATTCTCCGGCCATCAAGAAGCGCCTCCAGAACGGTCAGACTAACGTTCCGCCGGGCGAGATCCTTCCAGCGCGGCCTGACGGAAATCCCTCGTGTTATGCCGTGACTCCGGATGCCGGGAAGCACTTCCACTTCCATTTTTTCTGTGACATCCACGGCGTCCGATTCCAGAACGTCCACAAGGGTCCGGATATCCAGCAGACGCACGCCGTCCGTACTGTCGGAGGCGCAGGAGGCAGACGGGAAGCCAAGACAGAAAACACAGCACAGCACACAGGCAAAAATGACGCGCATGATACCCTTCGTTGTCAGAACCCGGACGGCAGGCCCGGTCTGTTATTTCCCGGCCTGCTCCCTGCCGCTCCGCCGGTATTCCTTGTAACTGAGTCCGTATTTCTTGAGGCGCAGGGCCAGCACCCGCTGGGTCAGGCCGAGCTGCTGCGCGGCCCTGTTGATCTGCCCGCCCGTTGCTTCCATGGCGTCCACGATGCAGGCGCGTTCGAGTTCATCCATGCGCTGCTCGAGCGTGGCAGCCATATGCGGCATCTTCCGCTGCTTTTCGTCGGCCATGTTCACGCTTTCCGTGTGCATGGCCGGCGGCAGGTGCTGCGGCAGGATGAGATTCTGGGAGCCCACAAGGAGGACGGCCCGTTCCATGGCGTTCTCGAGTTCCCTGATATTGCCGGGCCAGCTGTAACGCTGGAGCATATCCATGGCAGCCAGGGAAATACGCACGTCCCCCTTCCCCGCCTGCCGGGCGAAATGCCCGACAAAGTGGCTGGCCAGGGGCAGGATGTCATCCTGGCGGTCCCGCAGAGGCGGAAGGACGATGGGAAAGACATTAAGCCTGTAAAAGAGATCACGCCTGAACGTACCCTCGGCCACCATCTTCTCGAGATTGCGGTTGGTGGCCGTAATCACGCGTACATCCACGCGTATGGTCTCCATACCCCCGAGACGCTCGAAAGAGCGCTCCTGAAGAACGCGGAGGAGCTTGGCCTGGGTCATCATGGAAAGCTCGCCTACCTCATCGAGGAGTACGCCGGCGCACTGCCGACGTGGATGGCGCCCGAGCAGGTGCGCTTCCTGCCCGTCACCGACCGCGCCGCCGACTACTGCGCTGAGCAGGCCAAGAAGCTCGAGGACATGGGCTTCCGCGTCGAGGTCGACTACCGCAACGAGAAGATCGGCCGCAAGATCCGCGACGCGCAGATGGAGAAGGTCCCCTACATGGTGGTCGTCGGCGACCGCGACATGGAGAACGGCACCGTTTCCCCGCGCCACCGCGCGGACGGCGACCTCGGCGCGATGAGCATGGACGAGTTCTCCGCGCTTCTCAAGCAGGTCGTGGACAACAAGGAAAAGAAATAATAGCATACCGATTTTGCATAATTAGCATTTGAGCCTTTCATAAAATCAGGGCGGCGCTTTGCCGCCCTGATTCTTTATGCCTAAAGAAAAGATTGAAAACCTGACAAATGTTTAACGAAATAATCGGTCGAATGATGACGGAATTCAACGATAATTTGGCGAAATATCCAAAAAAGCAAAAACGTCTTGCAATAGACCTGTCATTCAGCTATAATGAGACTGCCTGAAAGAGGCAAGTAAATTTCGGAATTCAACGCTTCTCCAACGTAGGTGCTCCGAAGCGCCCCCACGCGGCGGAGCATGTGCCGGTGAAGCGGTGAATGCCGGAAGAATCAAAAAGGAGATTGCGTATGAAAAAGTTTTTAGCTCTGATCCTCTCTCTCGCGATGGTCTTCGCTCTGGTCGCCTGCGGCGATGAGAAGACGGACGACAGCCAGAACAACGACGGCGAGTCCAGCTCCCCCGTTGCGATCACTCTGGCGACCGGCGGTACCTCCGGTACCTACTATGCTGTCGGCGGCGTTCTCAAGACCGTCCTCGACTCCAAGCTGATCCTTTCCAAGCTCTCTGTTGAGTCCACCGGCGCTTCCGTCGCGAACGTCAACATGATCACCGACGGAGATGCTCAGATGGCCATTCTGCAGTCCGACGTTATCAACTACGCGCACGAGGGCACCAACTCCTTCGACGGCGCTCCCGAGACCAACGCTCTTTGGGTCGCCGGTATCTACAACGAGACCGTTCAGATCCTTGCCAAGCCCGGCATCAACACCGTGTCCGACCTCAAGGGCAAGACCATCTGCGTCGGTGACGTTGGTTCCGGTACCGAGATCAACGCCTGGCAGGTGCTCGGCGCTGCGGGTCTGACCAAGGACGACGTCAATGCGGTGAACGGCTCCTTCCAGGATGGCGTTGACCAGCTCAAGGACGGCAAGATCGACGCCGCCTTCACTGTCGCCGGTGCTCCCACGACTGCTATCGTCGACTATGCCACCACCAACACCCTCAACCTCGTCTCCCTGAGCGACGATGAGCTCGCCGCCATCCAGGAGGCCTATCCGTTCCTGATCCGTGACGACCTGGCTGCCGGCACCTACACCGGTCAGGATGCCGACGTCACCTGCGTCGCTATCCAGGCTACTCTCGTTGCCTCCGAAGAGCTGAGCGAGGATGTCGTTTATGAGTTCGTCAAGGCTATGTTCGACAACAAGGACGCTCTGACCGAAGGCCACGCCAAGTTCGGCTTCCTCGATCCCGAGGCTGCTTCCGCTGGCGCTACCGTCACCATGCATCCCGGTGCTGAGAAGTACTACAAGGAAGTTGGCGTCCTGTAAGCAGGATCGCTACCGTGTATTGACGTGAATTCTCATCTGCGGAAATACATAATTGCGGCCGCTGCAATAATAACGATTATTGCAGCGGCCGCCGTGCTTCTTCCTCGCTCCGGATACTACCTGACCCTGCGCAACCGCGACACCGGCGAGGTCTACGCCCGGTACAAAATGGGCGAGGGAGACCGCTTTTCCGTGACCTTTATCCATTCCGTGAACAAATACCCCCTGACCGATACCTACGAGATCGAAAACAAAACGATCTATGTGGAGGAGACGACCTATTGCTCCTTTGGCGCAGGCGTGCAGACGGAGCTCAACCCCGGCGAAACGCTTGACAAGGTCTATGTGGACCGCCCCGATTACAAGGGCTGGGCAATGGTCATCCGAAACATCCATCAGGACAGGACAAACGTCGGCTACATTGTCGGTACGGTCTCTGACCATGTACTCAATGTAAACGGCGAGGATGTCAGTCTGCGTGATTTGTGTGGAAAAAACGCGCCTGTGCGTTTTAATTACGAATTCTGGCTCGTCTGAGCGCACGGACGCTCTCAAATAGAATTAGGAGGAAATTGCATCATGGCTGAAAACGAAAAGCTCAACAATGTTGCAGTCGACAACGACGTCGGCACCATGGAAGACGTCGATGCGATCATGAAAAAGTACGACCGTGAGTCGAACACACGCATCTGGGAAGGCACTCCCAGAAAGATCCTGCGTGTCCTTACGGCACTGTTCGGCATTTTCCTGATCGTGATGAACATGTGGATCAAGATGGACGAGCGTGCGCGCCGTCCGCTCTTCCTCGGCCTGGTCATCATTCTCGTGTTTATCTACTACCCCATCAAGAAGGGCTCTCAGAAGGTCAACTACATGCCCTGGTACGATATCGTCATGGCGGCAGTCGGCGCGTTCTGCTTCTTCTTCTACCCCTTAAATCTTGAAAAAATCGTGTCTGCCGGTACGCGAATCCAGAAGGCTTTTGTCGTGCAGATCGGCAGCATTTCCATCCCCCTTCTCATCGTATTTGCAATCATCGGCACTTTGATCCTCGTCGAGTGCTGCCGCCGCGTGGTCGGTATGCCGATCATCTGCGTGGCGACGGTGTTCGTGCTCTACGCCTTCTTAGGCGCGGGCAAGGACTTAAAGACCGTTATGTATAACCTCTTCTACACCACGACCGGTATCCTCGGCACCCCGATCGGCGTCTGCTCGACCTACATTGCGCTGTTCGTCATCTTCGGCGCCTTCCTTGAGGCCACGGGTGTTGCAAACTTCTTCATCGACTGCGCGAACGCGCTGGTCGGCTGGGCTTCCGGCGGTCCTGCAAAGGTCGCGGTCGTTTCCTCTGCCCTCTGCGGCATGGTCTCCGGTTCCTCCGTCGGTAACACCGTTACCACCGGTTCCGTCACCATCCCGATGATGAAGAAGACCGGTTATCCCCCGGAGTTTGCCGGCGCGGTCGAGGCTGCGTCCTCCACCGGCGGTCAGATCATGCCCCCGATCATGGGCGCTGCGGCGTTCCTGATGGCGGAAATGGTCGGCGTTCCCTATGCTGATATCATCGTGCGTGCAATCCTGCCCGCATTCCTGTACTTCCTCGGCATCTTCCTCGGCGTGCACTTCAAGGCCAAGAAGCTCGGCCTCAAGGGCCTGCCCCGCGAAGAGCTCCCCAAGTGGAAGATCCTGCTCCCGCAGATCTACCTCATCCTCCCGCTGGTCGTTCTGGTCTACATGATCATGATCGGCTTCACGATGGCCACCGCCGCCGTGTACGCGACCCTTTACTGCGTGGTCGTCGCCATGATCAGCCGTGAAGAGGGCAAGAAGAAGCTCGTCATGGCCATCCCCCTGATCCCGCTTCTGTTCATGACCCTCATGAGCCGCAGCTTCGAGCCGGGCACCTTCATGGGCGAGAACGGCAGCACGCTCTGCCTTGCCATCGCCTTCGCGCTGCTGGTTATCAACTACGCCATCAGCAAGCCCAACGTCAAGAGCCTGCCCACCATCATCGACGCGTTTGAAAACGGCGGCAAGAACTGCCTGAGCGTCGGTATCGCCTGCGGTATGGCTGGTATCATCGCCGGCGTCGTCACCATGACCGGTCTCGGCCAGGTGCTCATCGGCGCGATCGTCGGTCTGTCCAACGGTCACCTGATCATCGCTCTCGTGCTGACGATGCTCTGCTGCATCGTGCTCGGCATGGGCGTTCCCACCACCGCGAACTACATCATCATGGCCACCACCTGCGCGCCAATCCTTGCCTCCGGCATGGGTCTCGACCTGATGGCTGCCCACATGTTCTGCTTCTACTTCGGTATCGTCGCAGACATCACCCCGCCCGTTGCGCTGGCTGCCTACGCCGGTTCCGCCATCGCCAAGGCTCCCCCGATGAAGACCGCCTGGAACGCGACCCGTCTCGCCATCGCGGCGTTCATCATCCCCTACATCTTTGCTTACAATAACGCCCTGATCTTCGTTGGCAGCGACGTCAACTTCCTGAGCGTTGCCTCCATCGTCATCTCCGCGACCCTCGGTATGGCGTCTATCGCCTCCGGCCTGATGGGCTACCTGATCCGCGACATGAAGTGGATCAGCCGCATCGCACTGGTCATCGGCGGCCTGCTGATGGTCATCCCCGGCACGGTCACTGACCTTGCGGGTCTTGCGGTACTGGTCGTCGTCCTCGTTCTCCAGCGTATCGAGAACAAGAAGGACAAGGCGGCTGCGTCCGTGTAACGCAAAGCATCCTGCTAATGAAAAAGAGACCGCTTCGGCGGTCTCTTTTTTTGCATGTGCGCCGCTTTTCAAGCATAGACTGGAAACGACGGGAGGTTTTGCACATGCCCAGAATTTATTTGAGTCCCTCCACGCAGGATTGGAACCCGTATGTCGACGGCAGCGGCAGCGAGGAATACTGGATGAATCTGCTGGCCGACACGCTCGAGCCGTATCTTTACGCAAACACCATCTCCTTTGTGCGCAACACGCCGGAGATGACCGCGGCCTCGTCCATCGCGCAGGCGAACAGCCTCGGCGGCTTTGACTTTTACCTTGCCCTGCACTCCAACGCCTCGGGGGAGGAGCAGGCGGGGAAGAACCGCGGCATCATCGTCTTTTACTATCCCACGAGCAGCGACGGAAAGCGCGCTGCCGAGCTCTTCGCCGCGCAGCTGCGCATGGTCTACCCGCTGCCTGCAAAGGTGACGACGCAGGCGACCACAACGCTCGGCGAGGTGCGGCGGCCCAGATACCCTGCGAATCTCATCGAGCTCGGCTATCACGACAATTACGACGATGCGCGCTGGATCGAAAATAACCTCGACGCCGCGGCGCAGGCCATCGCGCGGGGACTGACGGAGTATTTCGGCCTGCCGTTCATTTACCCGCAGCTCGTGCGCACCGGCGTCGTCACGACGGAGGGCTCGGCCCTGCGCCTACGAAGCTATCCCGGCATCGACGGGGAAATAGTCGGCAGCATCCCGAACGGCGAAAGCGTGCAGGTCTACGGGAGCTATCAGGGCTGGTACTCCGTGGGCTACGACGACCAGCTCGGCTACGCGGCGCAGGCCTACATCGCGGTGTGACATTTGCCCGTTTCCGATATTTTCCGAACGCGACTTTTCCTTGACAGCTGGTCATAAAAAGTTTACAATGTTTTTTGGATTTATGGAGGGGAGAGAAGGGGAATCTCCCGTTTATGATTCAAAAACCCAACGATAGATCAATCGCATCGATCAAAAAAAGCACACAGGAGGAATCGCATGATCAGCTATCTCTACGCTGCGCTTATCGCGGTGGGGACGCTCGTCATTGGCATTCTTCTTGGTATTTGGATTCGCAAGAGAGCCGCTAAGCGCGCCGAGGAGAAGATCTCCAACGCCGATGAAGAGGCTCTTCGTATTGTCAACGAAGCGATCAAGAGCGCTGAAAACAAGAAACGCGAAGTCATGTTGGAGGCAAAGGAAGATATCCTGCGCTCCAGAAACGAATACGAGAAGGAAGTCAAGGAACGCCGCGCCGAGCAGCAGAAGCAGGAGCGCCGGCTCCAGCAGAAGGAGGAGAACCTCGACCGCAAGACCGACGCGCTGGAAAAGCGCGAGGAGGCCCTCAACCAGAAGCACGCCGCCCTGGACAAGGAAAACGAAGAAATCAAGATCATCAAGCGCAGCCAGACCGAAATGCTCGAGCGTATTTCCGGTTTTACTGCCGAAGACGCCAAGAAGTACCTGATCGAGCAGGTCGAGAGCGAAGTGACGCACGAGACCGCGCTCAAGATCAAGGAGCTGGAGCAGCGCGCCAAGGACGAGGCCGATTCCCGCGCCCGCGAGATCGTCGCCTCTGCCATCCAGCGCTGCGCTGCCGACCATGTTGCCGAGATCACCGTCAGTGTGGTGCCCCTGCCCAATGACGAGATGAAAGGCCGCATCATCGGCCGCGAAGGCCGCAACATCCGCACGATCGAAACACTCACGGGCGTCGACCTCATCATCGACGACACGCCCGAGGCGATCACCGTCTCGTGCTTCGAGCCCGTGCGCCGCGAAGTCGCGCGCCTGGCGCTCGAAAAGCTCATCGCCGACGGCCGCATCCATCCCACGCACATTGAAGAGATGGTCAACAAGGCTCGCCGCGAGGTGGACGCCATCATCAAGTCTGAGGGTGAGCGCGCCGTGCTGGAGACCGGCATCCGTGGTCTGCACCCCGAGCTTGTGAAGATGCTCGGCCGCCTGCACTACCGCACGAGCTACGGCCAGAACGTTCTGCAGCACTCTATCGAGGTCTCGCACCTTGCCGGCATGATGGCCGCCGAGCTGGGCGCGGACGTTTACGCCGCCAAGCGCGCAGGCCTGCTGCACGATATCGGCAAGGCCGTCGACCACGAGATGGAGGGTACGCACGTCGCCCTCGGCGTCGAATTTTTGCGCAAGTACCACGAAAAGGACGACATCATCCATGCCGTGCAGGCGCACCACAACGACGTGGAGCCGCAGACCATCGTTGCCTGCCTCGTGCAGGCGGCGGATGCGATCTCTGCCGCCCGTCCCGGCGCCCGCCGCGAGAATCTGGAGAACTACATCAAGCGCCTCGAGCAGCTTGAGGAGATCACCGGCAGCTATCCCGGCGTCGACAAGGCCTATGCCATTCAGGCCGGCCGCGAGGTGCGCGTGATGGTCAAGCCCGACCAGGTCAGCGAGGACCAGATGGTCATTCTGGCGCGCGAGCTTGCCAAAAAGATCGAGGAAGAGATGGAATATCCCGGCCAGATCAAGGTGCACGTCCTGCGCGAGACGACCGCCATCGAATACGCGAAATAAGAAAAAGGCTCCGCTTTTGCGGGGCCTTTTTTCATGCCTTTCTTGCGTTTTGTCTCGCGCCTTGCTATACTGGGGAAAACGCAAAGCGGAGGAACGCCATGCTCTATAATATTCTGGCCATCGGCGATGTGGTGGGCGGCTGCGGCGTCAGCTGCCTCGAGCGCCATCTGCGCGCCGTGAAAAAACTCAAGAACATCCACTTCACCGTGGTCAACGGCGAGAATGCCGCGATGGTCGGCCTGACGCCGAACGACGCCGAGCGCATCTTCTCCGCGGGAGCGGACGTCATCACGCTTGGCAACCACACATTCGGCAAGATGCAGATCACCGACTACCTCGACGACTGCCCGTATATTCTGCGGCCGCACAATCTCGGCGCGCGCGTGCCGGGGAGGGGCTACGGCGTTTTCGACTGCGGGCGCGCCCGCATCGCGGTGATGAACCTCATCGGCCGCTGCGACCTCGCGTTCCATGCGGACAATCCGTTCAAAACGGCGGACGAGCTGCTCAAAAGCGGCGAAAAGCCGACGTTCACGCTGCTTGACTTCCACGCCGAGGCGACGAGCGAAAAGCTCGCCATGGCCTATTACCTCGATGGCCGCGTCAGCGCCATCTGGGGCACGCACACCCACGTGCCGACGGCGGATGAAGAGGTCTTCCCCAGGGGGACGGGCTACCTCACGGACCTCGGCATGACGGGGGCGGTGCGCAGCGTGCTCGGTATCAAGCCCGAGCAGTCGGTCGAGACGTTTCTCGGCGGTCTCCCGGGCCGCTACCGCGAGCCGGAGAAGAGCGCCGGCAAGATGCAGGGAGCGATTTTTACATTGGATGACGCGACGGGGCTCTGCGTGGGCGTCGAGCGCGTCGATGTGCGCTGAAAAAGCGCAAAATAGAAAGGAATAACGCAAATGTCCATCGAAAAAGTGAGAGCCTATTTTGAACACTTCGGCATCGCCGGCCGCATCCGCGAGTTCGACGTGTCGAGCGCGACGGTCGAACTCGCCGCCATCGCCGTCGGTGTGGAGGGCGCGCGCATCGCCAAGTCCATGAGCTTCAAGCTCGCGGACGACGAGCCCATCATCATCGTGACGGCGGGGGACAGGAAGATCGACAACGCCAAGTACAAGGCGTATTTCCACGTGAAAGCAAAGATGCTGACCTTTGATGAGGCCTGCGCATTCACCGGCCACGCGCCGGGCGGCGTGTGCTCGTTCGCACTGCCAGAGAATGTGAAGACCTATCTCGATGTGTCGCTCAAACGCTTCGACACGGTTTTCCCCGCGGCGGGCAGCGCGAACAGCGCCATCGAGATGACCTGCGACGAGCTTGAGAAGTATTCCTCGAACTTTGTCGCCTGGGTCGACGTGTGCAAGGAGAAAGCGCCCGCCCCGCAGGCATGAGAGGAGAGAACACATGAGCGTGAAGATCGTCCACGCGGCGGACTTCCATTTGGACAGCGCGTTCGGCGCGCTGAGCGCCGAGCAGGCGCGCCAGCGCCGCCGCGAGAGCCGCGAGCTGCTGACGAGACTATCGAATTACGTGAATCAGAATGGCGTCGATCTCGTGCTGCTTGCGGGTGACCTGTTTGACAGCGATACGACCTATCGCGAGACGCTGGAAGCACTCTCCGACGCGCTGGGCGCGATGCGGGCAAGAGTGTTCATCGCCCCCGGCAACCACGACCCGTACAGCGCGAAGTCGGCCTACGCGACGCTTTCCTGGCCGGAGAACGTGCACGTCTTCACGTCGAAGACGGTCGAGCGCGTGGAGCTGCCGGAACTCGGGTGCGCCGTGTACGGAGCGGCGTTTACCGCGCCGGTGCAGGATGAGAGCCTGCTTGCGGGCTTCCGCGCACCGGCGGACGATTTCATTCATCTGATGGTGCTGCATGGCGACAGCTCTGCCGCGGAATCGCGCTACGATCCCCTCACGAAAGAGCAGATCAAGGAGAGCGGGATCGACTATCTTGCGCTCGGCCACACACACCAGTTCGGCGGTTTCCTGCGCGAAGGGCAGACGACCTACGCCTACTCCGGCTGCCCGGAGGGCCGCGGTTTCGACGAGCTGGGCGAAAAGGGCATCCTTACGGGCACGGTGGAGCGCGGGAAGGCCGAACTTTCGTTTGTGCCGTTCGCGCGCAGACGGTATGAGATCCTGAACGTCGATGTGACGGGAAGATCGGCGGAGGACGCGCTGCGAGCAAGCCTGCCGGATGCGACTGTGCGCGATATTTACCGCATTATTTTCACCGGAGAGACAGATGAGCGCGGGCTTGATCTCAAGTCGATCGAAGAGCAGTTTGCGCCCGACTTCTTCCACTTGGAGCTGCGCGATGAGACGCGCATTGGCGAGGGCGTCTGGGCGCGAGCGCAGGAGGATTCGCTGCGCGGCCTGTTCCTGCGTGAGCTGCGCACGAAATTCGATGTTGCATCCTCGGACGACGAGCGCGCGAAGATTAGCCTCGCCGCGCGCTTCGGCCTTGCTGCGCTCGATGGGTGTGATTTGTGAGGAGGAGAACTATGTTGATCTGGTACAGCCGGCGGAAAAAAGAAGAAAAGTCTCTATGCCTCGCGACGGCGGGGAAGTCCGCGTTCTGCTTTGCAGAGCTTCATTATGACGCGCGCAGCCTTGCGCACGCCGCGGGAGTCGCAGCGGAGAGAGCGCTCCGCCTTTATCGCAAAATTGATCGCAAAAAATAAGGAAACAACCGAAAAAGGCCGAAAGGAAGCCCCTTTCGGCTTTTTTTGAGAGGATATTAAGTAAGAATTAAGAAACAATCGCTGTTTTTGTTTGAAAACGGCTGATACAATGACCAACATGAGGTGAGAAAATGTACAACATTCTGATTTGTGACGACGAACAGGACATTGTCAACGCGCTCAAGATCTATCTCTCCGGCGGGGACTACTGCCTGTTTGAGGCGAGCAACGGGCGCGAGGCGCTGGAGGTCGTGGAGAAGAACGACATCCATCTGATCCTGATGGACATCATGATGCCCCAGCTCGACGGCATCGCCGCGACGGCGAAGCTGCGCGAAAAGAGCAACGTGCCCATCATCCTGCTCACGGCCAAGAGCGAGAGCAGCGACAAGGTCCTGGGCCTGAACATCGGCGCGGATGACTACATCACAAAGCCCTTTGACCCCGTGGAGGTGCTGGCGCGCGTGCGCTCTCAACTGCGCCGCTATACGCAGCTGGGCGCGAAGAAGGAAGAGGAGAAGCCGAACGTCTACACCGTCGGCCCCATCGTGCTCGACGAGGAGAAAAAAAGCGTGACGGTCGACGGCGACGAGGTCGCGCTCACGCCCATCGAGTTCAACATCCTGCGGCTGCTGATGAAGAACCCGGGACGCATCTATTCCTCTGCCCAGATCTACGAGCTGGTGTGGAAGGAGGACTCGCTGGGGGCGGAGACGTCGGTGAGCGTGCACATCCGCCACCTGCGGCAAAAATTGGAGATCAACCCCTCCGAGCCGCGCTACCTGAAGGTCGTGTGGGGGCTGGGGTATAAAATGGAGGACAAGAAATGAAGGCTGCGTGGATACGCAATTTCTGGACAAAGACGGTCGCTTTTTTGCTGGCGGCGGCGCTCGTGCCGGTCATCCTCACCTATGTTGTAGGGCTTGTCTACTCCTACGGCGGTATGGGTCGGGACTTTTACACGAGCAACCTCTGCCTGAATGCGGTCGGCAAAAAGACGTGGGAGATCTGCGACGACTATATCGCCATGGAAGGCGGAAACTATGAGCTCGACAAGATCTACTCCAAGAGAGACAGCTACAGCAACATTCGCTTCCGCGTGACGGACGAGCAGGATAAGGTGGAGTTCAGCAACGTCAGCGACGGTGATACCTTCTGCTACAGCACCGTTTACGTTGACAAGACCTTTGATGTCTACCTTGTGAAGGGCCTTCCCGCGCAGGATGATATCTACTGGGCAAAGGTATTTTACGACAAGGCAGAAAACTGGGGGCAGAACGCCCTGGAGCTGCTCATCCTCTTCGGTGCGCTGGAACTGTTTCTGCTCATCTTCCTCGCCCGCACGGCGGCGCGGCGCGAGGACGGCGAATTGCAGGGCGGCTGGCAGGAAAAGATCCCCTTCGACCTCTATCTCCTCGTTGACGGCACGATCATTGCGCTGCTGTGCGTGGCGGTGGAGGAGGTCTACTCCTATGTGAGCTTCTATACCCCGCCCTACGATGTGCTGCTGCTGGGGATAAGCTTTGCGCTGGCGGTGCTCGTCTTTGCCGCGTGGGTGACGTTCTGCGCGCGCGTCAAGGTGGGCGGACTGTGGAAGGGCACGCTCATCTATAAGGTGTTATGCCTGTGCTGGAAGATCGTCAAGTGGTGCTGGGGCGTGCTCTGCGCCTTCTGCCGCGGCGTTGTGGGCTTTTTGCACGCCATCCCGCTCGTCTGGCGCACGGTGGTGGGCTGCTTCATCGTCGGTGTGATGATCTGCCTGATGGCGGACCAGTTTTATTACAGAGGCGGGCAGCTCATCGCGTTCCTGTTTATCCTGTCCATCGCGGTGTGCCTGTTCTCCATCCAGCTCCGCAAACTCCAGAAGGAGGGCGAAGCCCTCGCCGCGGGCGATATGAGCGCGCAGGTGGATACGAAGTGGATGTACTGGGACGTCAAGCGCCACGCCGAAAACCTCAACTCCATCGGCGACGGCATGGCGATGGCCATCGACAAGCAGCTCAAAAGCGAGCGGCTCAAAACGGAACTTATCACAAACGTTTCGCACGACATCAAGACGCCGCTCACGAGCATCATCAACTACGTTGATCTTTTGCAGCATGAGCACACTCCCGAGCAGGAGGAAGAATACCTCGCCGTCCTCAAGCGGCAGGCGTTCAAGCTCAAAAAGCTCACGGAGGACTTGGTCGAGGCCAGCAAGGCCACGACGGGTAACCTGCCCGTGAACGCCGTGCGGTGCAGCATGAACGAGCTTCTATCGCAGGTCGAGGGCGAGTACGGCGACAAGCTGAGCGCGGCGGAGCTGACGCTCGTGAGCGTGATGCCGGACAAGGAGCTCTTCTGCAATGTGGACGGCGCGCTGATGTGGCGCGTGATCGACAATCTGCTCTCGAACATCTGCAAATACGCGCAGAATGGCACGCGCGTTTATCTGACGCTTGAAAAGACCGGCGGCGACGCGGTCGTGACCTTCAAGAACACCTCGCGCGCGGCGCTGAACATTCCCGCCGAGGAGCTGATGGAGCGCTTCGTGCGCGGCGACAGCTCGCGCTCGACCGAAGGAAACGGCCTGGGCCTCTCCATCGCGCAGAGCTTGACGGAGCTGCAGGGTGGGAAGATGTCGCTCGCCATCGATGGCGACCTCTTCAAGGCCATCCTCCGTTTCCCGACGGTGGTGTGAGAAAAATACAGAAAGGTGCGGAAAGGCATTGCCGTTCCGCACCTTTTCCGCGCCTGTGCTTGACAATTCGGCGCAAAAACAATACAATAACAGTTCAGAACTCTATCCTGAAACTGAGGGAGAACATAAACATGGCAAAAGATAAAAAGGTAGAACAGATCACAAATCTGGAAGACGATTTCGCCCAATGGTATACCGACATCTGCCGCAAGGCGGAGCTTGTTGAGTATGCCAGCGTCAAGGGCTTTACCATCCTGCGCCCCTATGGCTTCGCCATCTGGGAGAACATGCAGCGTTTGATGGACGCGGAGTTTAAAAAGACCGGACACGAGAATGTGGCGATGCCCGTTCTGATCCCTGAGAGCCTGCTCAAGAAAGAGGGCGAGCTCGTCAACGGCTTCGCGCCCGAGGTCGCGTGGGTCACGATGGGCGGCAGCGAGAAGCTCGAAGAGCGCCTTGCCTTCCGCCCCACGTCCGAGACGATGTTCTGCGACCACTGGTCCCGCGTATTGCAGACCTACCGCCAGCTGCCGATGCTCTACAACCAGTGGTGCTCCGTCATCCGCTGGGAGAAGACCACCCGCCCGTTCCTGCGTTCGCGCGAGTTCTGGTGGCAGGAGGGCCACACCATCCACGAGACCGCCGAGGAGGCGCAGGCCGAGACGATGCAGCAGCTCAACTGCTACGCCGACTTCTTCCGCCACGTGCTCGCCATCCCCGTCGTCCCCGGCCGCAAGACCGACAAGGAGAAGTTCGCGGGCGCCGAGGCGACCTATACCGTCGAGTGCATGATGAAGGACCGCAAGGCGCTTCAGGGTGCGACGAGCCACTATTTTGGCGATAAGTTCTCCCGCGCCTATGACGTGACCTTCACCGGCCGCGACAATAAGCTCCAGTACCCGTTCCAGACGTCCTGGGGCTCCACCACGCGCATGATCGGCGCGGTCATCATGACCCACGGCGACAACAACGGCCTTGTCCTGCCCCCGCGCATCGCGCCCACGCAGGTCGTCATCGTGCCCATCGCCGCGCATAAGAATCCCGAGGTGCTCGAGACCGCCAAGAGCGTGATGGCGGACCTCATCGCCGCCGACGTCCGCGTCAAGCTGGACGACTCGGAACAGTCCATGGGCTGGAAGTGCGCTGAGTACGAGATGCGCGGCGTGCCCATCCGCCTCGAGCTCGGTCCCCGCGACCTGACCGAGGGCAACTGCTGCCTCGTCCGCCGCGACAACGGCGAAAAGGTCACGGCCAAGATCGAGGGGATCGTTGACGAGATCAAGGCGCTGCTTGACGCCATCCATGACAACATGTACACCGTGGCGGAAAAGAACCTGGAAGACAACACGTTTGATCTTAAAACCATCGACGAGGTTAAGGAGATGGCCTCCGGCCGCGGCGGCTTCGCTCGCACCAAGTGGTGCGGCAGCCTCGAGTGTGAGCTCAAGATGAAGGAACAGGCGGGCGTTTCCTCCCGCTGCATGCCCCTCAAGCAGAGCGGCACCACCGGCAAGTGCGTCTGCTGCGGCAAAGAGTGCACTACTGATATTTATTGGGGCGTTGCCTATTAAGTATCAGCTTTCCATCGAATGATATAGTTCCCCTGCACCGTGCAGGGGACGGATAAGGGGGGCTATTCTCTTTCCGAGGAAAGAGAATAGCCCCCCTTGCACCCCCCAAGAGAAAGGTTTAGATTGGCAGTTTGGAGCTTGAACAATCTTTGTGCCT
>OGJH01001916.1_pt1 | contig 15413 bp, 9 predicted proteins | sample 1572021 | NCBI WGS metagenome assembly OGJH01 (sample SAMEA2582098, study PRJEB24529) | metagenome | biome: Human gut stool | place: China | collected 2011
CGTACAGGGGGTCATGTCCGCCTTGAGGAACTGTCCGAGGGCAATGCCCCGGCGCGTGATCCCGTCGCGGCTGGCCGTCGCGTTCCCCGGAATGCCCTTGAAGAAGAGGTAGGCTTCCTCGAAGTGGTTGTCCTGGACGGACCTGGTGGAAGCATCGTAGCGGACGGTCATGCCCATGGGAGTGGCGAAACCGACCTTGACGGCGCAGTTGACATCCCCCGCATCCGCAAGAGGGGAGTTGGCCACCCGGGCAGGGTTGTCCCCGGAGGGGGCGCCGCCAACGTTGACGGACCCTTCGCACATGCCGCCATCCGGCGTGCCGCCAAAGCCGATGCGCCCGGCATAGTCCCCGTCCCCGTTGGCGCAGCTTTCATTGCATGGATCGTTGCAGGGCTGGCATGGAGTGTCTTCCTGGGTGGGGGAAGCACTGCTGGAGCTGGAGGATGACTCGGAGGACGAACTGGAAGAAGGCTCCGAAGAGGAGCTGCTGGAGGAAGAGGAGGAACTGCTGCTCGAAGAAGATGGAGAAGAACTGCTGCTTGACGAGGAAGACGGCACGCTGGAACTCGACGAAGAGGATGGTACGCTGGAACTTGACGAAGAGGAGGGCACACTGCTGCTCGATGAGGACGTGGGAGGGCTTGACGAAGATGAGGGAGAACTGGAACTAGCCGACGAGGACGGAGAACTTGAGCTAGCCGATGAGGAGGGGGCGCTGGAGCTTGCCGAAGACGAGGGAAGAGCAGAGGAACTGGAAACCGGAGCAGCGCTGCTGGAGAGCGAGGGGGCCGCCCCGGGCAGACGGGAGGCGGGGGTGGCGTTTTCCGGATTGGAGGCCGGAGAGGCGGAATCTGAAACAGGCGTATTCATGACAGGACGCAAAATGAATGGTTTGAGCACACACAGGACAGAAAAGCAGGAATAAAAACCTTCCTGTCACTCTACACAATCAATCTTCAAATCCCTTGTGTCAAGATTCAAAATAAATAATTTTCCAATCAAGAAAAGATTAGGAAGGAAGAGGGAAACAGATGCCACGATTTCCCCGGAAAAGGCAAAGGGAGAGAATTTTCGTTTAGGAGGAGGTAATTGATTTTAAGGGATGTATTGAAAAACTGCATCTTTGTCACCCCAGGAAGGATGCTGCCAGTTGGAACGAATGAGTATCATTCCTGATGATATTTCCTTACCTATGATCCAATCGCCAAGAATCACCCATGGATGATGTCCTTGAATATGAAACAGCTTTACCGTCACAGGAACTGTGATTCCATTGAAATTCAAGGTTCCTTTGACTTGTTTCATCAAGGATAGTTTTAAATTCTCCTTTTTTGATTCAACTTGTGCAACCTGTTTCCAAAATTGTTCGTAGGCTTTGTTTTTCAAGAGGCCCACTCCATCATCAAACCAGAAAGACGACAGCCATGAATCGTGGTCCAATGCTGTCATAAATTGTTCCATGCTGAGGGAGGGGTTCATATTCAAACGTTTTTCCCAAGATGGGTCCGGCAACCATTCCTCAGAAACTGAATTTTCCAGTGTATATCCATTGGAAAATACGATGCGATTGGAATTCCGAGATGTTTCTTTCCATACGGGGAACATGGGAGATTTGGAAAAAGCTGTTGCAAAGAGAGTCGAATACTTGGCGTGGTCGTTTTCAGCTAACGACCAATCACCCCATACGTTCAGGATGGGGGAAAAGGCATAAGAAAGCTTATAAGCCGGTCTACAAAGTTGTATTACCATAGCAATCAACAAGAGAAAAGAGATCATGCCTGCCAGGATTTTTATCTTCCGTTTTCTGGAAACACTCCAAAACAGGAGAAGCATCATAGCTGTGCCTGTGTGAAATGGTAACGGAGGCCCAGCATCTGCGACTTTTTGCAAGAGGTGTTGAGCAGAGGGACGAGACAGTGCAAAATTGGCAAACAGAGTGCTATCTCCAAAAAGGACGATGTTTCCTAAACCAAAAGGAGAAGTGAGGCCAATAGGATAGATACCAGGTATTTCTTCATCTGATATTTGGTTATCTGAAAAGAAGGAATTTTTGCTGTAGTCAGTACGTTCCGAATATCCATTTTCAACCAACCAAGTTTCTCCCCGTCCAGAAAAACTGTTAGCACTGAGTCCTTTAAATTTTTGGAAGAGATTTTGATAAGTGCCACCGTCCCCTGTCGAATCAAGGATGCAGTCCTTTTGAATACGGAGTCCCATGGATTCTAAAAGAGGATTGAGTACAGAGGCATGACCAAATAGATCTGTATGGTCCGTGATTACAACCAAGCGGCCTCCCCTGAGAACCCATTTTCGGATTTTTTCTATTTCTTGTGAGGAGAACGGCTGAGTTGGAGTAATCATCCACAAATCCGTATAGGCCTCCAACCTGGATAGATTGGGAATATCCCGACTCCCAATGATCTTTTTTACCATATCGTAGGAGTACTGACTGCGAATGACAAGTGAGTTGTCATGCGACTGGGATATCCCCCAATGCCCTCTTTCCAAATAAGCAAGAGACCGACTCTGCGTCTGTTGTAACAGGAGTGAGGGAAGAGAAGAATGCATTAAACACCATCCCGCACCAAAAAGAAGAATGATTCCCAGCAGGCGTTCTTGGGGATATTTCTCCGCCAAGCGAATCAATAGAGCTGCCAACAAGCAGATGGCTGTGGGAATACTCCAATAGACCCAAGGGCCGTGAGGCAATCCTGCCATGAGCAACGCTACTGTGCCCAAGATGATCCCCGTGTGCAGCAGAATCTTCCAAGATATAGTGGGGCGATACGCCAGCGTACTTGCAATAAGAACGACCATGCAAACAATCCCTGCCGAATAGGAACAGATGAGGGCATTGAACATGCAGAAGACGAGACCTACCAAAGTGAGCAAGCGCATGGTATTCATAAGAGAGAACGAAAATATTGGGTTTCCAATGTTGTTGGAGAACCGGTTGCTATTATGGTAACCTGCTCAAGTTTTATGATGGGGGAAGGTTGTTTTTCTCCATTTTTCAGAATAGACCGGGCATCCAGAATTCCATCCCACTCACCCATAGGAACATCCTGAGCTTCATAGATTGTTCCCTTGATTTTCACTTTGGCTCCCGGTTCTAGGATGATGATTTTTTCATTCTTCCAGGACGCAGTGTAATCTGAACCTACAACGAGTAGTTTTGTTCCTACTGATCCAAAGATCACATTCATGCCACAATCCTGAAGATGACGAACGATGCCCTCACCCAATTCAGTGTGGGGCCAGTAGTGATGATTACCAATATAACGAATTTCACCTTGGATTGGCCACCAAACCGCACACAAGTAAGCCAGTACTGGAAATAAGGGTAGCCAGGGGCAAACATACCATGGCAAGATAAAGAGGATTAAAGAACAGATGATATGGAAAGCCAGAAATCCCGGATCTGTTCCTGTGATTCGTCGGATCAGGGAAGATTGGTAGGGAGCCATACCATTTACGACGAAATCGGAATCCGCTAGAATCAATTTATCTTGTTCATTGAGAGCCAAAGGGACCACGGTAAAGCCGTCCATTTGCCCATAGAGCGGATGGTAGGAATCCTGTTTGAGAGCAGAACCAATGTTGGAGATGAGGATACCATCCCTTTGGACGGCCATACGCCAAGGTTCTCCCGCCATGATGAGATTTCTACTCCAAGGACGGCCTTGGTAGAAATTGCCATCGTCCCAGTCCGTATAAGCATCATGATCTAGGTACAGAGTCCCTGCCAGAGTGACTTTTTGATACTCTGTATTATTATATACAAGCTGCCCTGCACCCGTCCCCGGTTTGCCCGTGATTTTTTCCAAGGCGCTCCCAATCTGATATCCAGGCGCAACATTTCTTTCAGGGACCGGTGAAAGATTCCATGAGGAACAAGTTGTGAATATCAACAAGATTCCGTAAATCATGCATATTCCTGTGAATCCCCAACGGAGAAATCTTGGAAAGAAGAGGAAGAAAATCGTTGCTGCCACCATTAGGCCAATGCCAAGGAAAGGGGAGAGTACAACCCATGAAGGGCAAGGAAGAAATGGACTGATTAACGTCGGAAGTTGAGAGAAAAGAAAGGAGGCTGCCAAGGAACGATGCCCTGTAACTATTAGAAGTATAGCTAAAAGGCTTGCCGAATGTCCCAGGGAAGGCTCCAAGGATATAGCCGTCAGGACGGCAATACAGCTGAACAAATTTTTGGGACGCTCAGGGTAACTTTCAAGAACTAGAAGGGATAGAACTATCCCCAAAATTGCCGTGTAAACAAAAGCATGGCCTAAGCCATTACCCGCAACAAAACAGAGGGAAAAGAACAAGATAAAGCGTTTCACACGATTCTTCTGCATGATGACAGAATGGGAATAGTGAAACGCTTTTCTGACTTACTCCAAATTCAGGCAATCATTATTTGCCGTTTCTCCCGCCACAAATTTTGCAATCTGTTCCTTGAGGAGAAGTTGTCAGATATCCGTTGGAAGATTGGTAATACCGGCACGATTGATTGTGAATTTTCCCTGAAGAATAAGTCACCCAGTAAGAAACAGCTTTTTGCGATACAGTTGTTTCTGGGGATGGTTTAGGGGATAATGACGATGTCTGCGCCGCAGGAGAAATTATCAATTTAACTGTTCCATCCGTCATGGGAGACTTCTTTTTGCCACCACATTTGGGGCAATCTTCTCCAAGTGGAACCGTGGTCGGAGACCCTTTTCCTTTGGCGAATTGAGAACAGGTGGCATTATGGATTTTCCAAGAGTATCCGTCTTCCCAGTAAATTTCCCGTTGTTGGTCTGGTTGGATCTTCGGTCTTTCTGGTTCCTTCTGGGATATGGGAGCGACCGGGGTCACTGTTTTAGAAGGTTGGGTATAAGATGATGTACGAGAAGGATAGGAAGTGCTCCTACGCGTTGAGGTACACCTCGTCGAACAACTTGTGGAACAGCTGGTAGAGCAACTTGTCGAACACCGGGTTGAGCAGCTTGTGGAGCAACTTGTCGAGCACCGGGTAGAACAACTGGATGAACGGGCTGCCAGCATCATGCTCTCCTTATCTTTCAGAATAGCGCTGGCTCGTTCCAGATCGCTCGGAGATATTTGCATGTTGCCTCCTGACTGAAAGGAGGAAGCCGCCGCCGGAGATGAAAAATCTGAGGCAGGAGTTGCTCCTGATACCAAGACCATGGACAACATTATCCAGAATATGAATGAAGAGATGAGAGCTTTCACGGTAAATTTCAACATATCATAGAATGATAATATATCAACCGATTTTTGGAGAATTACTTATTGTGATTGAAATCAAGAAAGTTATCCATAAGAGATCTTTTTCTCAAAAGAGGGTCACTTCGCCAGGTAAGAAAGGGCTTATTCTGCTTTCCAGCCAGGAAAGGAAAGACTGCCGTCAGAGGACATTGAGTATTTTGCTGGAGGGAGGGAAATCTTCATCAGGATTTTTCAACGGAATGCGATGGTGAGGGGGCTGACTCTTCTTCACTACATCTTTTCGTAACGCTGGGTGGGCCAATTTTTTTGGAAGCTTCATTGTCTATATATTGGATGTAATTTTGTATCTTCAACTTGTCCCATCTTGAAGCTCTTTTTTGAATTGTATCAAGATTCTCTCTGATAGATTGGAGACATTCCCATTCCCTTGATTTTGTATCAGTCCCTTCTCGATAAAATCTATTTGTTATGATATAGAGTAATCCGAGCCCGTTGTCGTAAGAAGCATCTTTTAGGTAATTGCAAATAAAAGAAACACCACATAGCTCAAGGATGCTAATATTTTGAAAATTTGTATTATTCAATTTATTGATTTGATCTCCTGTCAATTCTTGTTTATATAATAATTGATCTCTTAATGATTTTCTGAATCTGTCATTAATTTTATCCAAGAATTTATCTTTCAAATAATCTTTTAATTCCAACCATTCTTCCGAATCCGATTTATAAAATCCAAGTCCGTACATCCCTGTAAGGCGAGATGTTTCAAAATCAAAATTTTCCTCTGATAGGGACGATACTATTTCATCAACATACTGTCTGCATTCTTTTCCAATCTCGGCGGTTCCTTGGGTAAGCAAACCGTTTTTTGAAAAAAAGAGTCTCAACCCGAAAACGTGCAGAATGACACCTATATCAGAATATTTTCTCTCTTTAAAATCTTGTTCAAATTGTTCCAACATAGAATCCAACTCTTCGCTTTTCTGATCTCTCCAGTGCCATAGATTTCTCCATGGTTCCTTTGATGGAAAATAAACAGGAAGATCATCCAATTCCTGTTTGATGTCGTCTTCAGGAAAGAACCCATCTTCCAAAATATGAGACAGCATCAACTCGGAAAAAATGTTTCTATATGCAATGATGTTTACAAAGTATTCTCCGTATTTTGATAAATAATCTTTTTTGTTTTGATTTTTATCATTATCTTTTTCTGGATCATTTGAAGTGCTGAATAATCCTCCCATACTATTCCTTAATATATCCTGTTGCCATTCCTCTAAATCATGACAAGAAAAATGTCCGGCTTTGATTTCAAAGGAAAGGATGAAAAAGAGCATGACAAGGTCTTTCATGAACATCTCATGTTTTTTATGCTTATCTTCAAGGTAGGCGTACAGCCTTTCAAAATCATTAAGCGATTGCTGCAAGATACGTAGATTATCCAATTTGGATGTCTGGTACATCTGAATGATCAAGTCCCGTTGAGACTTCAGGAATTTCCTTCCTTCTCCCTTCTGAAGTTGATCCAGAAAATAATTGAGAGCATTCTCCGTTTCCGGCATCATCCGCAGAGTTTTACCAATGACCTTTTCTTTAATGGATTTATAGGATGCTTTCTTTTGATTGTCAGCATAGGGGGCAATTTCCTCCTCATTCCCAATAATGATCACCTTGCAGTTGTTGTTTTCCACAAAGGAATTAATGTACCCAAGTGATGCTTCTATCGGCATACCGCATCTCTCCAAATCATCAAATATGTAGATTGATTCAGGACGATAGATGTTAAAAAGATCATCTGTTTTCAAATGATCAAGATCGATACCTTGCGACTTTAAAAGAGAAGAAAATATTTTTCCTGTCAATCTGGCGGATTTCTTATTCATGAAAGGATGAAATTCTTTAATGATCATATCATCAATTTCATCCTTCGTTTGGACTCCATTCAGACTGATTTTAATTATTTCCGGAATTTTTTCTGATTCATCTTCTTGCTTAGGAGAAATTTTCTCCATATATCTGGTGATGAAAAACGTCTTGCCGATTCCCCATTTTCCTGTGAGCAAGACAGCATAGTGAGGTGCAGTCAATGCAGTATAGTAATCCAAAAAGCTTTCAATATGCGTATTATTGGGGAAGTTGCTTTGATCCGACATTCCTATAAAATATTCCTTGGAGAAGAAGAGCGCAATCTCAGAATCGAAACATAGCAGGAATGATCCTTATGACGTACGGAAATGGCACAAAATGATTGGCAATAGGCAAGGCATATGAAACCTTGTGGGCAACAAACCTCCCCCGCCTAGCCTATTAGTCCGTTGACTCGATAGTGATGCGCACACGGGGAGGTCTTTTTGTTTCTACCTATGCGATACTCCACCCCCATCTCTCCTTTGCCGGCCAGGCTTCCCTTCTCCTCAACGGGAGGATGACTGCTACCCAGCAGGGATTGATGAACGTTTGAGATGGAGGGCGGGTAGGAAAACTACTGATGGGCCCCGAGGAGAATGTCCTCGAACGTCTCCGTCTGGCCGGTTCTTCGGCGTCCATTGCCAGTCTTTCCTAGAGGGAGGGATGGACACGAATAAAGGATGACAAAAGAAAATTTGATAATTATCTCCGCGTATGGTTGAATCCTTGCAGAGGTTCGGCTGAGGAGCGGCCCCTGGTGGCTCCGATTGCATTACCTCTTTTTTACTCTCATATGGAGAATCTGTCAGCACCAGGCCACAGATTCTTTTTCGTTTGTTGGGAGGATCGGAGTAGTAAACCATTCCGTCTAAAAGGGGGGTAAAGCGGGTTACGAGTTCTTCTTTCCGTTCGTCATTCTGGATATTCTCGAAACAGTTTTTCCTGTACCCCCAGTTCAGCAGGTAGATGCACAGGTCCGCCAGCTCGATAAAGTAACTGTTTACGGAATCCACAAAAAGAGGTTCCGGGACAATATGTCGGCTTTATCCGTCCGGAGGAAATAGTTGTGAACCTGTTTTGTAAATTTGCTGTCGAATACTTCTTCCTCACTGTCCAGAAGGAGCAATCCATTTGTGTGTTGTCTTTCAAGGAATTTAGCGTAGCGCTCAAACAGGAATACCAAGTTTTTTCGCAGATAGCCTTCCGAGGCATATCCTTTGGGCTTTTGAATGCCTCTAGGTATGGCTGCTGCAAAAAGTTTCACTTCATGTTTACACAAGATCTCCAACGCTCTTTGCACGAAGAGGAGCCTAGCCTGACCATAGGCGTAAAAATTTTTTCTTGTAGGGGCCTTTTTCCCAAGACCGCCGTTAGAAAACGACGAATATGTTTTTGCCGTTTATCCAGAAGGAGTTCTTCCGTATAATTGTCTGCTCGCTTGAATGTTTCCTTCTGCAATAATTTACGTCCTTTGAGCTCTACATTGTATTCCTTCAAATGGCAGCCGAAGACTTTCTTTTCCTTCATGCGATCTTCAAAAGGTCAATACAAATCACAGTGTTAATTGTTGATGTACAACAAAGTTTCTTTTTTGGAATAAGTTTCTCTTTTGAGAAACTTTGTTCTGAAAGGAAACATTTGCTTATCTATTTCTCAAAGGGCAAACCAGAGTCTCAATTCCTGTGCAATAGCCATTTGTGACTCTCTGTGCCAGTAACGGGAAGTGAAATCGAAGCCTTGCCGTCCCGGGGCGGAAAAGTAATCGTCCACTATGATTTGGCATTTGTGGTAGAGCTCCTGTTGCTCCAAGTGTTGGCGAAGTTTCTGGAGGTTACGCCTTTCTTCTTCCGTTTCCATTGCCACGATACGAAAGATGTCTCTGGCATGCTTTTGCGCCTCGTCAAGATCAGAGGATTTGCCTGCAACATTCTGTGAGGATTCCCACCTGGCTTGAAAAGCCATAAGTTTCATGGTTGCCGCCGTCAGGATGTTGGGAATGGCCAGACGCAATCCGTCCAGATCGAAGAAAAAGGGGTGAGCTAGTCCGATCAGTTCCGGGTTTGTGCGCCCATGGATGCCATAGTGGAGGGAGGGACGCGGTTTGATCCGGTGGCTATCGGTTCGCAGGTTTTTGCTGTATTCGTTATCAGGGAGCGGAGCGTGGAATTCTAATTCAATAATCTCACCTTCTTCTCCTTGTTTGAACAGACCCCACTGTTTCTTCCATTCGACATACTGGAAACCTGCGTTTTGCAAGACCTCAGCCAGTTCTCCCTGCTTGCCGGGATTTGCAATCAATGAGGGACTGACTCCCACATCCATATCTTTCGTCGTGCGTGGTATGCTTTCGCCCGTCCACTGAGTCATTGGAATGAAATGAGTGACGGCTCCCAAAGAGTCTCGCAGCCAGGTCTGTTTCAGATAGAGGCCATATCCCCCGATTATCTGAACATTCGGATCGAGCTGTTGCAACTGGGGCCAAATTTCTTGAAGGGATTGATTCATGCCGAAGGAAGAGGTTTTCATAAGCGGGAGAATGCAGTCAAGGTGGAATAGTGGAAACTGGTAAGGGCTTGGGCCAGGGCATGGGCTGTCTCCTGCTGGCGAGCGTCGCCCCGTGCCGCCTCAATCCAGGTCATGACCGGGCCGGACCAGACCAGTCCGTTTTTGTCCCTTTCCGTTTGGAAATACGCGAGAGGGGATTTTACCATGGTCAAATTCAACTGGGAAAAAGCGGGCGAGGCCGTTTTTTCCAATTGTCCTTCTTTCAGGAAAAAGGAGGGATCCTCCGTCCATAGATAAAGAGGGCCGCTCTCGCCAAGGGTCGCATAACGTCCCAGGGAAGATTGTGGGGCAACGCACCACTTAATTCCGCATTCCGTGGCTTTTTGAAGAATTCTGCGCTTGTCCAGCCCCGGAGCAACGATATAATCCTGCCCTTTTTCCGTGACGGGGGGACGCCACTGTTCCCGAAGTCTGTCCAGCAATTTACAGGCCTGCTCAGGATGCCGTCCTCCTCGTAACAGGGAATCAGTTTGGACAACTGCCCTTTGGCCATCGAACCTCCCCGCAGTGCGATACGGTCCAAGACGGGTTTCTGTCCAGGCCACATTTTTTGTTCCAGCAAAATCATGGCCGCCTGAGCGGCAATTTTGTCGTAGGGACGCGATGTTCTGCGGGTGTCGGGATAGGCATTGGGCCTGCCCGAAGAACGAAGGTAAATGGGGAGCTGCTTAATCAGACCATTGCCGGACAAGTCCACCGCCATGATCTGTTCCTCCTCATCAAGACGTTTTAGAATTGCCTCAGACAAAAAAGGAATAAGCAACAGGCGCGGGGGCTTGCCCTGTTTTTTTCGTTCGCGCTCTTCGATGACAAATCGATCTAGGATGATGGGAGGCAGCGCTTTTTTTATTTCAGGGATAGCGAGGAAGTCTCCCCCCTGCGTGTGAAAGGTCATCAGCTCTTCGTCGAGTAGCCCTTTCCAACGGAGGATTCCTTCCATCAGGGTGTTTCTCTCCCGCAGATTATTCAGGATTGTCCATTCCGTCATCATGATGTTAGAAAATTAGTGAAGTTTCCTTTTAAGGTCAAGTTTCAAATTCGGGAAACTTATTATTAAAAAGAAACTTTTTTGATTTTTAATGTGATATTGATGAACTACCGAATATCGTTCAAGGAGGAAATTATTTTTCAGAAGAAGTCTTTTTCTTACGTTTATGCTTCTTTTTGAGGTCTTCTTCCGGCGTGCCGAAGAGGCGGGTGAGGAGGTCTTTGGCGGTGCGGGAGATGTTGGCGCCGGTGGCGGCGGAGAGGGAAAGTGCGCCGTAGCTTGAGACGATGGCGGAGGAGGAACGGGAGAAGGCCCCGCCGACACCCGCGGCGCGGACCAGGGCCGTCAGGTTGTTGAAGTGGGTGTCCCAGTCCATTTCCTTTTTGTCCGCGACGTGTTCGTATTCCCGGGTAATGGTGCGGGCGATGCCCTGAACGTCAATCAGGGTGCGGGCGTAGGAGTCCGCAAAGACATGTTCCCCGGTGAAAAGGCTGGCGAGGTAGTTGACTCCCTCCCCGGCCAGGGGGATGGTGGTGAGGTCGCCCAGGAGGGCGGTAGCGCCGTACTTTTTCCACTTCTTTGCCTTGTCGTCGTCATCGTCTTCCATGCCTTTGATCCACGCGATGAACCAGGCGAGCAGGGACGAGGTGATGCCCAGGGCCAGCCAGGACTGTGCGGCGCAGACGCGGTTGCGGGCGGAGCCTGTCTTCCATTCCGCGGCCATGAGGCCGATTTTATTCAGCTGCTCTGATTTCATGATGAACGCCAGTTTTGAGAGGATACCGCCCGCGGCCTGGCTCATGCTTTTTTGCGTCTTGGTCAGGGGCTGGGCGCCGAGTTCCAATGACATGCCGACCTGTTCCAGGGCGGCCTGGCGCAGTTCTTCGTCCGTAAAGGGGGAGCCGTTTTCCCGGTTGAGGCTTCTTGAGCGAGCGTAGTAGGCGTTGGCGAGGGCGTGCATGGCAAGTAGGTTGGCTTTGACATCCACGGCTTCGATCAGGTCCATGGATTTCTCCGGAAGTTTTTCCATCCGGGAGTAGCGCTGGCCGGGTATCTGGTTGCCAATCTGGGCGAGCATGGCTCCCTCCCCCCGCATGCGGGCGGTGAAGTACGGCGTGGCGGCAACCTCCTTCATGGCGATGTCCCCCAGGCCGAGCTTGGAGGCGGCGAGGTGGAAGAGGAAGGAGGAGAAGGAGATGTGCTTGTGGGCAAGTTCGCGGGTTCCGTCCGCTTTTTCGAGGATTGCGGAGGGCACCCAGCCCGCGAAGAAACCATGGAGGATGGCGGTGGCCTGCTTGAGCAAGACGTAGCCGTTGCCCGCCAGTACGGAAATGGCAAAGGCTTTTTGAAGCATGCCCTGCATGCGGGAAAGGTTCAGGAAGGCGCGGTTGTTTTCCAAGTTGGCGCCGTCAATGAGGTCCATCCAGGAGGAGAGCTTGCCCATCATGTCTTCCCCCAGGTGCTGCTTGAGCTTTTGCTCCAGCGGTTTGTTTTTCAGCAAGGCGCGCCAGGCGGTCGTAATGTGAGAGGTGTAGATGTAGTTGTCCTGTTCCGCGGCGGCGGCCAGGAAGACGAGGGTGCCGGATTTGGAGAAGTCCAGGTTCTCGGAATGCACAATGCGGTCAATGAGGAGGCCATACTTGCCCCCGCCGATGGAGCCCGTCCTGGGCTCGGTGAGGGCGTCCTTCTCCCTGGTGGAGTTCCGGTCGAAAGTGGCGCGGAAGTAGTCGGGCTTGAGCGTGAAGGGAACACCCATGCGCTCTTCATAGACCCGGGCGAGAGTGAGGCCGGTTTCATTGAGTTTCCGGCGGAGGGCGTACCCGTATTCCAGGCCGTCCGGGCCGACATAATCATAGAGGTCTTCGATACCTTTGTCGTCCAGTCCCTCCCGGCGCAGGAATCCCTTGCGGATGAGGTTGCCCTCGCTGTCGTACACGTCGGCGTAGTCCGGCTGCTCGTGGAGCAGGATGGCGTAGAGGGCGCAGTCGCGCGAGCAGATGAGCTGACCGGCGGCTTCCGTGTTGGGGACTTCCCGCTCCGAGGTGACGTTATGCTGGTATTGCCGCTGCTCCGGGGTGCGGGACTCGTATTCGTCCAGAGCCTGGCGGAGGAGAGGGATGTCTTCTTCCCCCGGGACGTTTTCCGTGAGGGTTTCCGTGCGCCGGTCTTCCTCCCGGATGGCCTGTCTGCGAGCCTCCCGCTCTTGACTGGAGAGGGAGATCCATTCCTGCGCGTCCTCAATGGAGAGGGAGACCTTCACGGTGAGGACCGGGGCGATGGGGATGCTCGTTGCTTGTGGCGTGTTGAATTGGACGAGCCATTGTTCCGCCACGCTTTCAGACTTTACTCCGGCAATGCGGCGGATGGCGCCGGACAGCCACGCGGAGCGGTCGTTGGAGGCGTTGAGCAGGGAGGCGTTGGCTTCCGTGATTTCCTTGATGCGGGCACAGGAGAAGCGCTGGCCGAGGACGGGTTCGAGCGCCAGCATGAGCTGGGCATAGGACATGACGCTGTACGGGAGGGAGGAGAGGAGCTTGCGCAGTTTGGTACGGTGGCTGATTTTTGCTCCGGCCCGGCTGGAACCCGAATTCACGGCAGGCAGATTCTTCTGGATTTGACGGGCGGCGTATTTGGTGCGGCCCGCTTCCCGGGTCAGTTTTCTTTCCCACGAGTTGCGTCCGGAGAGGACGAATTCGAGGAGTTTTTCCATGGCTTCCCGGGCTTGGGGGAGGCTCATCCCGGCGTAATCCCCGTATGTCTTCCAAGCGAGAATATCCCTTTCGTGCTCCTGCCGCTTTTCTTCGTCTTCCTCCTGGTTGTACAAGGCTTCCAGCGTGGTCATGGCCTCCGCCTTGGCCTGGGATTGAGCGTCCAGCATCTGACGGTAGCGGGCGAGGGTGCGGTAGGCTGCCGCCTCCAGACGGCCCCGTGGGGATTTTTTGCCGGGTTCCTTTTTGGGGTAGACGGCTCCCACACGCCGCATCGTCTTTTGGTACAGCTCATCCTTGGCGAAATAGACGAGCTGGGTGCGCACGCGGTCCAGAATCTTGGACATGACGTGATCCAGGCGCTGGCTGCCGATGGAGGCCAGGATCTGCCGGACTTCCTCCGGCGTGGCGGCGGAAGTGGCGGTATTGATCATGCTCGTCTCAAATTTTTCATAGAAGGAATCCCCCGAACGGAGGGTGCACTTGGGGGGGATTTCCCCGGATTCCGCCATGGCCGCGTAGACGGAAGCCCATTGCATCTGCAAGTCCACATTGGAACGGTAGCCTTGGGGCAGGACGTAGCGTGCCGAGGAAAGAAGGGCGTTGATCATGCCGAAGAGTTCCGCCCCGACGCGGGCGGAGGGTTTTTCCTCCTTGCCGGACATGACCCGCCGCCAGTTTTCCGCCGCCTTGCCGAAGTCTTTTACGAGTTCGGAAGCGCGGGTGGCCTGCATGGACGGGGCGGCAAGGCCGGAAACGATTTCCTCCAGGGAGGTGAGAGAGAAGGAGACCAGAGCGTCCCCGGGGTATTCCAAAGCGTCATTGAAAGGCGATTCGGCACATTCCCCGGCGGAGAGTCCGCTGCGGCGTTCCACGGCGCAGGCCTCTATTTCACCGGCGAGGCGGCGGTAGAGTTCATAGGGGGAAAGGGATGAAAGGCGTTCGTATTTGAGAAAGTCCCGGTGCAGGGCGGCCATGTCCGGCTTGGGAGTGCGGCGGTAGGCGAGGCGGCGGCTAGGAGTGGCCTTGGCCGCCGCCAGGCATTCCTTGATACCGGCAGGGGGATTGAGCGCATAGTTGCCGGGCCAGGGGAGCTCAAATTGCGAGTCCGTGCTCCAGCTTTTGTCATAGAATTGTTCCAGCAGGCCGGAGAGGTCCTTGAGGGCGTAGCGGGCCATGTCCAGGATGCGTTCCTCCCCCGTCAGCCTGTGGGAGATGCCGTCATAGGAATAGCGGTAGGAAGTCCGCAGGACGCGGCGCGGATTGCGCGCCAGGGAGAGCATGTATTCCAGAGTGGAGATCATTCCGTCCCTTGCATTGAGCCAGGACATGAACCGGCTGGCCTGATCGTAGGCTTCATAAGCCGCTTCCCTCATGGATTCATAGAAGAGTTTGGCGGATTCTCTCGTGCCGCCCCAGGCAAAGCCTTCGATATGCTGGATGGCGTGCTGGACCTCGTGGAGGAGGATGGAGCGGAGTTGCTGCGGAGCGTCCAGGTTACGGTGGATGTAAATGGCCCGTTCCGCCGGGGAGTACATGCCGAGGTAGCCGCTGAGGTGTTGGAGGATGACAGGCATGGAGCGCAGTGCCGGGTAGGCCGCAAACAGCTCCGGATAGTCCAGCCACGCGTCCAGAGGCAGGGCGGTATTGGCCGCTGCCAGGGTTGCGAGGGATTGGAGCAGCCCGTCGTCTTCCCGCAGAAGGAGTTCCAGCGAGGAGACCTGTTCCGCCAGGCTGGAGGCGGCAAGGGGGCTGGTACTGTACAAGCCGGTACGCAGGACGGCAGTGGACAGGAGGCGCCCCCAGCTTTCCCGGTCGTGGTCCAGGGTGAGGTATTCCCGCCATTTGGAGATGTTGTTTTCCGGACGAAGCGTCCGTTTATTTCTGTAGAATTGACGGTGGAGGGAGAGGTAGCGGGCAATCCGCTTTTTCGTTTCCGCAGAAAGGGTCTGGCGCAGGGCGGAGAGCTCCCGGCGCAGGGTGGGCAGGTACGGGGCGGCACGGTCTTT
>OGJH01001922.1_pt1 | contig 15365 bp, 12 predicted proteins | sample 1572021 | NCBI WGS metagenome assembly OGJH01 (sample SAMEA2582098, study PRJEB24529) | metagenome | biome: Human gut stool | place: China | collected 2011
CCAACACCTTCCTGAACACCCGCACCCTGTTCATCATCGTGCTGGGCCTGATCGCATTCTCCTTCGGCACCGCAGCCGGTGTTCTGTGCGGCAAGGTCATGTATGCACTGACCGGCGGCCAGGTCAACCCCCTGATCGGTTCCGCAGGCGTTTCCGCTGTTCCGATGGCGGCCCGCGTTTCTCAGAAGGTCGGCCAGAGCGAGAACCCCTCCAACTTCCTGCTGATGCACGCCATGGGCCCCAACGTCGCTGGCGTGATCGGTTCCGCCGTTGCTGCTGGTATTCTGATCAACATCTTCGGCTAAGCCCTGTTTTGGCAAATTGAGGATCCCAAACCGCCCATCTGTCGGCACTGCGCCGCAGATGGGCGGTTTTTTGTGCGGGAAACTCTGTGCAATAGGGATGAAATGTGATATACTATACCTTAGTGATTCATGGAAAATAGCTTAAAGAACAGGTGAAACAATGGCAATTGATCTCAGGCAGGAATTTTGCGCGCTGCGCGATACCTACATTGAAAAACAGTTCGGCCGCCTGAACGCGATGCAGCGGGAGGCTGTGTTTACCACCAACGGCCCGCTGCTGATCCTGGCAGGCGCCGGAAGCGGCAAGACGACCGTGCTGGTCAACCGCATCGCGAACCTCATCCGCTTTGGTGCGGCGCACGGCTCCCAGTGGGTGCCCCGCGAAGTGACCGAGGACGACGTCAAGGCGCTACGGATGGCCATCATGACGAACACCGATGCCCCTTCCTGGCTGGACGGGATGCTCCGCAAGGATGCGGTGCGCAGCTGGAACGTGATGGCAATCACCTTTACGAACAAGGCGGCAGGGGAGCTGAAGGAGCGCCTGCGGAACATGCTGGGCGGCGAAGAGGGCGACGAGGTGTTCGCCTCCACCTTCCACTCGGCCTGTGTGCGCATCCTGCGCCGCTGGGCCGAGGAGATCGGCTACCCCCGCAGCTTTACCATCTACGACACCGACGACACCCAGCGCGTGATGAAGAGCGTGTACAAAGAACTGAGCATCGACGACAAATTCTTCCCGGTCAAGAGCGCCATCAACCAGATGAGCCGCTGGAAGGACCAGCTCGTCAGCCCCGAAGAGGCCCTGCGCACCCCGGCGCGGGATACGAAAGGGGCGCTGGCGGCCAAAGTCTATGCGGCCTACGAAAAGAAGCTGAAGGATGCCGGTGCGTTCGATTTCGATGACCTCATCTACCAGACCGTCCAGCTGCTGGCCGGGAACGAGGAGGTGCGGCAGTTCTACCAGAACAAATACCGCTATCTGCTCGTGGACGAATACCAGGACACCAGCGTGGCACAGTTCCGCCTGGTCAGCCTGCTCACCGGGCCGGAAAAGAACATCTGCGTCGTCGGCGACGATGACCAGAGCATCTACCGGTTCCGCGGTGCCACCATCGAGAACATCCTCAACTTCGAGCGCATCTATCCCGGCACAAAGACCATTCGTCTGGAGCAGAATTACCGCTCGACCTCCAATATCCTCAACGCCGCCAACTGCGTCATCCAGCACAACACCGAACGCAAGGGCAAGACCCTCTGGACGAAGAACGGTGAGGGCGACAAGGTGCAGGTCTACACGGCGGAGAACGAGCAGGATGAGGCCATGCACATCGCGGATGTCATCGGTCAGCACCTCAAAGAGGGCGGGCATCTGGCAGACCACGCGGTGCTTTACCGGATGAACGCGCAGTCGGCCCCCATCGAAAGCTACTTTACCCGCGCCGGCATCCCGCACAAGATCGTGGGCGGCCAGCGCTTCAACGACCGCAAAGAGGTCAAGGACATCCACTCCTATATGTCCATCGTGGCCAACGCCCGCGACGACGTCCGCCTGCGCCGCATCATCAACGAACCGGCGCGGAAGATCGGCAACACGACCATCGAGGTCATCGCAGACCTTGCCGCGCAGGAGAATACGAGCATGCTGGAGATCATCAGCCACGCCGACCAGTACGCGCGGCTGGCCCGCTCCATCATGCCGATCCTGAAATTCTGGCAGATCTACGAGAAATTGCAGGAGTCGCTGGAAACACGGACGCTGGATGAATTTGCGTCCGATGTCATTGAGCTGAGCGGGTACAAGGCCATGCTCGAACAGGAGATCGCCAAGGGCCACGAGGACGCCGCCGACCGGCTGCAGAACCTGGGCCAGCTGGTCAACAACGTGAAAAACTACTGCGACCAGCACGGCGAGGAAGCCACGCTGGAAGGCTACCTCGAAGACATCGCCCTCATCAGCGACATCGACAGCTACAACGAGAGCAGCGACCAGGTGGTCCTGATGACCATCCACTCGGCCAAGGGGTTGGAATTTCCGTATGTGTTCCTCATCGGCATGGAGGAGGGCGTCTTCCCCAGCGAGATGAGCAAATACTCCGAGGCAGACCTCGAAGAGGAACGCCGCCTGGCCTATGTCGGCATCACCCGTGCCAAAAAGGAGCTTTATATCTCCAACAGCGTGACCCGGATGCTCTATGGCCGCACCCAGCGCAACGAGCCCAGCCGCTTTTTGCGCGAGATCGAGCCGGAGTACATCGAGGAGACCCGCAGCCCGGCGCTGGAGCGCCGCTCTCAGCTGGGCGGCTGGGGTTCGGCTTACAGCGATACCGTGCCGGGCGGCGCGTCGGGCTACTCCGGTGCCTCCGGCTGGGGCCGCAGCCGTTCCGGCGGTTCCGGTTCCGGCAGCCGCTCCGGCTACCTGAATGCCGAGTACAACGGCGGTAGCCGGGGCTTCGGGGCCGACTATGCCGGGCGGGGCGCGTCCGGGTCGGCCAGCGGGGACAGCCGCAGCCGTTCGGGCGGTTTTGGCTCCGGTTATGGCCGCGCCGCAGCCCCCAAGGCTCCGGCGAAACCGGTGCAGTTCACCGGGGCACCGGCGGCAAAGCCTGCCGCCAGCACCCCGAAACACTACGAGCCGGGGGATATCGTGGAGCATAAAGTATTTGGCCGCGGCAAGGTGCTCAAGGTCAAGCCTGCCGCAGGCGACCAGATCGTAGAGATCAACTTTGAAAAGGTCGGCGTGAAGAAGACCATGGCAAACTTTGCGCCGCTGACAAAAATAACGGAGGAATGACAGATGATGACAGTTCGATTGATCGCGCATACGCCGGAGCCGGAAAAGGTGGTGGCTGCGGCGGCGAAGCTCTGCTATTCCGACGCCCACATCACCGACCTGCTGGACGGCCTGACCGAGGAGAAGACAGCCAGCTTCCTGACCATGCTCAGCGACCTTGGCCACGCCAGCCCCATAGAACATGCCAGCTTCACCTTTGGTATCGAGGGCGTCAGCCGTACCCTGTTGGCTCAGATCACCCGCCACCGCATCGCATCGTTCAGTGTGCAGAGCCAGCGCTATGTCCGGTTGGACGACTTTCGTTATGTCATCCCGCCGGAGATCGAGGCCATCCCCGAAGCGAAGGAAGCCTTTATCGCCAGCATGAACGAGGACGCGGCGCGCTACCTTGATCTCGTGAAAAAGCTGGAGGAGGGCCACACCGCCCGCCTGATGGCGGAGGGAATGCCCGAAAAACAGGCCCGTGCCAAGGCTTCCAAGCAGGCCAATGAGGACGCCCGCTTCGTGCTGCCCAATGCCTGCGAGACCAAGATGGTCGTCACCATGAACGCCCGCAGCCTGCAGAACTTCTTCCATCTGCGGTGTTGCAGCCGCGCCCAGTGGGAGATCCGGGCGCTGGCCGAAGAGATGCTGCGGCTGGTCTACCCGGTGGCACCCCATCTCTTCCGCACGGCTGGCCCGGCGTGTGTTTCCGGCCCCTGCCCGGAGGGTAGGATGTGCTGCGGCAAGACCGCCGAGGTGCGGGCGCAGTATGCCGCTTTGAAGGGGGAACCCGTATGAGCCACGGAAAACTCATCGTGCTGGAAGGGCTGGACGGCAGCGGCAAGGCCACCCAGGCCAAGCGTCTGGCCGCAGCACTGGCCGCCGAGGGCAGGCCGGTGCGGGAGATCACCTTCCCGAATTATGCCAGCGATTCGAGCGCACTGGTCCGGATGTATCTGGCCGGGCAGTTCGGCGCGAGACCCGACGACGTGAACGCATACGCAGCATCGAGCTTTTATGCGGTGGACCGCTATGCGGGCTACAAAGCCGACTGGGGGAGATTCTACGAAGAGGGCGGCATCCTCATCGCCGACCGGTACACCACCTCCAATGCGGTGCACCAGTGCTCGAAGCTGCCGCCGGAAGAATGGGAGCAGTTTCTGCACTGGCTGTTCGATTACGAGTTCCATCTGCTGGGTCTGCCCGCACCGGACTGCGTGATCTATTTACAGGTGGACCCTGCCGTGAGCCAGAAGCTGATGACCCAGCGCTACCACGGCGACGAGAGCAAAAAGGACGTCCACGAAAAGGATGTGGAGTATCTGGCCCGCAGCCGCAGAGCAGCTGAGTTCTGTGCCGCGCATCTGGGCTGGCAGACCGTGCCCTGCACCTGCGGGGACGGGATGCGCAGCGTGGAAGAGATTGGGCAGGAGGTCCGCCGGCGGGTGGATGCGGCCCTTGCGGAATAACGCACAATCGACCTGTGCCGGGCAGGCGCAGGGATATCCATGCGTAGGAGGTAGGTGTTTTTATGTACCGTTTGATGCAGCCGTCCGACCGGGCGGAGATCCTGGCGCTGTGGCAGCGCGAACATGGGGAGGACGAAACGTTCCTCGCCAACGCCATCGAGCGCTTTGCCGGGGAGCAGAATGTCTATGTAGCGGAGGAAAATGACCACATCGAGGCCGTGGCCATGGCGGTGCCGGTCTCGCTGCAGGGGCGGCCCGGCTGCTGCCTGTACGGCCTGACCGGGCAGGGCAGCCTGATCCTGGCGGGCCTGGTAGACCACCTGTGCACCCAGCAGAAACTGAAAGGGGCCGGGTTCGTAGTCGTTGTGCCCAGCGGGAACGAGCAGGCGGCGCTATTGCAGGATAAGGGCTTCCAGTGGGCCTTCCCGCTGCGGTGTCTGCCCCGCGAGGTGGACCGCAACCTGTGGAGCCAGGCTGAGTTCGACACCGTCACGGCCAAAAAGCTCTGTGAGCTGCGGGCGAGATTCTGGCCCGACACCGTGCAGCTGCCGCCGGAACAGATGGCCGTGGTGCTGGGGGATCTGTACTCCCGCGGGGCCACCATCGTCTCGAACGACAACGGCTACGGAATATATTTCCGCAAGGAGGACACCCTTTATTTTGTGGAGATGATGGCCACCGGCGACCGCGCCGCAGAGATTTTGATGGAAGCGGCCCGCGAAAAAGAGGTCATTGTGGAAAAGGCCGTCATCACCGTGGGGGCCGCGCAGAACCTCTTCCTTGGCGAGGGCACCCGGCAGGATTATGGAATGATCCGCTTTGAGGGCGAAGCCTTTGATGTGAGCGAGAGCTATATGCGGCTGATGTTGGACTGAAAGGAAAGTGTCAATGGCAAACAGCAACCATGCAAAACCACGCAAAAAAGGTGGTGCCTTGAAAATCGTGCTGGTCATTTTTGTACTGCTGATTTTGGCGATAGGAGCGGCAGCACTGTTTGCATACAATGAGATAAACGGGAACGGCGGAAAGCCTGGCGTTGAAGTAACGGTAAGCATCCCGCAGGGCAGCAGTGTGGCATCCATTGCAAATCAACTCAAAGAGGCCAGAGTCATTCGTTCATCTTATTTGTTCCGCTGGTATGTAGGGTACAAGGGGGCAGCAGGAAAACTGCAATACGGTGACTTTACTCTGCAAACAGGTGCGTATTCCTATGATGGGCTTATTGAAGCCCTTTCCGAGTATGCCAAAGCGGAGAGCGTCCGCCTGACCTTCCCGGAGGGCACGACGGCCATCGCCATCGCGCAGAAGATGGAACAGGCCGGGCTGTGCACCGCAAAGGAGTTTCTCGAAGAGGCCAACACTGGCGATTTCAGCGAATACACGTTCTGGCAGTATGTCCCCGATGACACAGATGCCCCGGACCGTTTTTTGAAATGTGAGGGCTATCTCTTCCCGGATACCTACGAATTCCTCGCGGATGATACGGTGCACAACTACGTTGCAACGTTCTATTCGCATTTTGACCGGCAGTTCACCGACGCGATGTACAAGGAACTGGACCAGCAGGGCCTGAGCCTTTCGGAGGTCATCACGCTGGCATCCTTCGTGCAGGAGGAGGCCGGCAACGACCAGGACAACAATGTGGCCCAGGTGTTCCGCAACCGTCTGGCAGAAGGCTCGCCCTACCCCAAGCTGCAAAGCAACACGTCCAGCTATGTCCAGAGCGATGCAGACAACAACTATCTCTGGAACTGGGTGGCCCCCTGGTACGGCGGCTGGGAGAAGATCCCCGAAAACATCCGCAATGCCTACGACACCTATACCTGCACCGGCCTGCCCGCCGGGCCGATCTCGAACCCCGGTCTGGCCGCCATCCGGGCTGCGCTGGCCCCCCAGCCCGATGCGGAGGTCCAAGACTGCTATTTCTTCGTGACCGACCTCAGCGGCCAGTATTACTACGCCCGCACCTATGCGGAGCATCAGACCAACTGCCAGAAGGCAGCGGATGTGAACCGCTCGCTTGCGGCAAAAAAATGAGAGCGAAGCCCTTGTGCTGACGGAAAACGCAGTGGTTGACCGGTTTGCCAGGGGCTCTCCCTTTGGGAGAGGGTAAGCTCGTTTAGGAGAATGATTATGTTACAGATCCCAGAACTTCTGTCCCCTGCGGGCGATTTGGAGCGCCTGCGCTACGCCATCAACTACGGTGCAGATGCCGTCTATTGCAGCCTGCCCGAATTTGGGATGCGCTCAGCCCCGGCCAACTTCACACCGGAACAGCTGACCGAGGGCGTCATCTACGCCCATGCCCGCGGCCGCAAGGTCTATCTGACCATGAACACCCTGCCCACCAACGAAGAGGCCGACCGTCTGCCGGACGCCATCCGGAGCGCGGCCGAAGCGGGCGTGGATGCCTTCATCGTGGCAGATCTGGGTGTGCTGGAAGCCTGCAAGCAGTTCGCGCCGGATATTGATGTCCACATGTCCACCCAGACCGGCATCACCAACTGGGCCGCTGCCCGTGCGGCCTACAACCTGGGAGCCAGACGGGTGGTGCTGGCCCGTGAGCTGACGCTGCAGGATATTGCCACCATCCGGGATAAGACCCCGCCGGAACTGGAGATCGAGGCCTTTGTCCACGGTGCCATGTGCATGAGCGTGTCGGGCCGGTGCCTGCTGTCCAACTATCTGACGGGCCGCGACTCCAACCGGGGCCAGTGCGCCCAGCCCTGCCGCTGGAAATACTACCTGAGCGAGGAGACCCGCCCCGGCCAGCTGTATGAGATCGGCGAGAACGAAGACGGGAGCTATATCCTGAACGCCAACGATATGTGCACGGCACCGTTTCTGGACCTCATCTGCAAGGCGGGCGTAGACAGCCTGAAGATCGAGGGCCGCGCCAAGACGTTCTACTACGTCGCCAGCGTGACGGCCGCCTACCGCCGCGCACTGGACCAGTATCTGGCCGACCCGATGAACGACAACTTTGAGCTGCCGGACGAGGTGCTGGCCGAGCTGACCCGCACCAGCCACCGCCACTATTCGCCGGGCTTCTACTTTGGCCGCGAGCAGGCCAAGCAGGCCACCGACAGCGCTACCTACATCCGCGAGTGGGAGTTCGTGGGCACTGTGGACAGCTGGGAGAACGGCATCGCCAGCTGCCAGCAGCGGGGCAAGTGGAGCCTGGGCGACACGCTGGAAGTGCTCTGCCCGGACGGCCGCAGCATCCCGCTGAACCCGGAGTGGATCCGGAACGAGGCGGGGGAGAAGGTGGAGTCCACGCCCCATGCGATGGAAAAATACACCATCCCCACCCCGGAACTGCCCCCCATGAGCCTGCTGCGGCGCAAGGTCTGAGGTTTCCGTTCCATACAGCAAAAAAATCCCGCCATTTGGCGGGATTTTTTTCGTCAGAGCGTATCCAGAACGTTGCGCGCCTTCCGGATGGTCTCCTCACTCGTCTGCCACAGCTCGAACTCGGAGAAACCGGGCAGGCCCATGGGGACGCCTTCCCGGCGGAAGGTCATCCGGCTGTCCAGCACCTGCTTGCCGGAAAGGTGGAAGCTGTGCGCACCGGTCTGTTTGGCCAGTGCAGGGAGGTTGGCCGGGGAGACGCCTGCGCCCACCAAAATCTCGATGCGCCCGGCGGCGCAGTCTACGAGCTGCCGGAGCAGGGGTGCCCCGGCGGGGGCGCTGGCGGCCTGGCCGCTGGTCAGAATGGTGGAAAGCCCCAGAGCGCAGGCCGTGTCCAGCGCCGCGAAGGGGTCGCGGCAGACGTCAAAGGCGCGGTGGAGGGTGAGCGCAACGGGGCGGCCCGCTTTGGCGGCGGCTTCGCGGGCGGCCTCGTAGATGGGGCGCAGGGCCCCTGCATCCAGCGCACCGTCCGGGGTCAGCACACCGGTGACGATGCCGTCTGCCCCGGCGGCGACGAGTGCGGCGGCAGATTCTTTCATCTGCGCCAGCTCCCAGCGGTCGTAGCAGAAATCACCGAAGCGGGGGCGGAGCAGGGCGCGGACGGGCAGGCCGGTGGTCTCCTTGACCTGCCGCACCAGCGCAAGGCTGGGGGTGGTGCCGCCCACGATGAGGTCGGCGCAGAGCTCCAGCCGGTCGGCTCCGCCGCGCTGAGCCGCAAGGGCACTGGCGGTGCTGTCAACACAAACTTCTAATGTATAGGGCATGAAAAACCTCCTTTGATACAGCTGCCGGAATGGTCCATCAACAAGACCCGTCAACAGAAACTGCTGACGGGTCTTGTTCAGGAACAACAGGTCACTTTACGGATTCGAGGAAGCGCACGAAGCCTGCACGGCCTGCTTCGTCCAGCTTGTAGACACCGGCATCGGTCAGGACCTCAGCGAAGACATGGCCGACCTCGTCCTGCAGGATGAGGTGGACCGTATCGGCATTCAGCTCCGGGTGCCGGGCGAGGATCTCCTCGGCCCAGGCAGCGTGCTTTTGCAGGGCTTCGGGGTAGTCGGCCGTGGGCACATGCGCGGTCAGCAGGTCGGCCAGGTCGAACAGCTCCTGCTTCAGGCGGCTGGGCAGCACGGCCAGACCCATGACCTCGATGAGGCCGATGTTTTCCTTTTTGATGTGGTGGAGCTTGGCGTGGGGGTGGTAGACGCCCAGCGGGTGTTCCGGCGTGGTGATGTTGTTGCGGAGCACGAGGTCCAGCTGGAATCTGCCGTCCCGCATCCGGGCAATGGGGGTAATGGTGTTGTGCGGTTCACCGTCGGTCTCAGCGTAGACGAAGCAGGCTTCGTCAGTGTAGCCGCGCCATGCGGTCAGGATCTTGTCCGCCAGGTCCACCAGACGGGCGTCGTCCTCGCAGGTCAGGCGGATGCAGCTCATGGGCCAGTGGACGATGCCGGCTTCGACGTCCTCGTAGCCGGGGAAGGTCCAACTCTTCTCGATGGGAGCTTTGGCCATGGCGAACTCGTAGTGGCCGCCCTGGAAGTGGTCATGGCTCAGGATGGAGCCGCCCACGATGGGCAGGTCGGCGTTGCTGCCCACGAAGTAGTGCGGGAACAGCGCCACGAAATCCAGCAGCTTACGGAAAGTAGCCCGCTCGATCTTCATGGGGGTGTGCTGGCTGTTGAACACGATGCAGTGCTCGTTGTAGTAGACGTAGGGGCTGTATTGCAGATTCCACGCGCTGTCGTTGATGGTCAGCGGGATGATGCGGTGATTCTCGCGGGCGGGGTGGTTCATCCGGCCCGCATAGCCCTCGTTCTCCACGCAGAGCTGGCATTTGGGGTAGGCGCTCTGGGGGGCCAGCTTGGCGGCGGCGATGGCCTTGGGGTCTTTTTCGGGCTTGGAGAGGTTGATGGTGATGTCCAGATCGCCGTAAGGCGTTTTGGTGACCCACTTCAGGTCCCGCTTGATGCGGTAGCGGCGGATGTAGTCGGTGTCCTGGCTGAACTTGTAGAACCAGTCGGTGGCAGCCTGGGGGCCTTCCTCCTCGTACCGCTCCTCAAAGTTGGCGCGGACGATGGAGGGGCGCGGGGTCAGGACGCCCATGAGTTTGGTGTCAAAGAGGTCGCGGGCGGTGGAGTTGTCCGCGCACACACCGCGCGATACAGCATCGTCCACCAGCGTTTTCAGGATGGATTCGAGGTCTTTGTAGCAGACTTCGCTCTCCGGCTCGGTGAAGCTGTCCAGCTGCATGGTCATGAGCAGCTGGTTGCGGATGTAGATTGCATCGTCCGGCAGGATGAGGCCGGTGTCCAGACCATAGTTGACGAGCTGCTGAATGGCAGTGGAGATCACAGGACAGCGCCTCCTTCCGGGCGGATGGAGAGGATGTGGCAGCGGCCCTTGCCGAGGATGGCCTCCATCTCAGCCTTGAAGGAATCGAGCCGGGTCAGCGGCACAAAGGCCTGCACGGTGCCTGCGAAGCCGCCGCCGTGGACGCGGACTGCGCCCTCGCCGTGCAGGAAGTGCTTGGCGGCAGCGATGGTCACGGCCACCTCCTGATGCTCCTTATACCCGGCGGGGATGACGTTCTGCAGATACTCCCAGCTGCTCAGACCGGACTCGGTGACCAGCGCAAGGAAGGTCTCGAAGTCGCCCGCGCGGAGGGCGTCCACCTGCTTTGCGACCCGGTCGTTGTCGGCGTAGACGTGGAAAGCGCGCAGAACGGCGCGGTCGCCGCACTGTCTGCGGCACTCCGGCAGTTTGGAAAGGAAGGTCTCGAACGGCACATCGCGCAAAACTTCGCCGCCGCAGACCGCTGCCACGGCGCGGCAGTCGGCCGGGATGGCGGCATACTCGTCGGTCAGGTCGGCGTGGTCTGCACCGGAATCCAGGATGCAGAGCGCGAGGCCGGCCTTGGAGAAATCGACCTGCACAGGCTCGACCACGGGGTGGGCCGGGTCGGCAAAGTCGATGGTGATGATGTTGCCGACGCTGGAAGCCATCTGGTCCATCAGGCCGCAGGGCTTGCCGAAGTAGACGTTCTCTGCCCACTGGCCGATCTGGGCAATGGCGATGGGGGAGACCTTTTCGGTCATGAAGCAGTCGTTCAGGATGACGCCGATCAGCACCTCGAAGGCGGCAGAGGACGAGACGCCGCTGCCCTTGGGCACGTTGGAGGAGATGTAGACATCCAGACCGGAGAGGCTGGCTCCGCGCTCCTGGAAGGCCTTGCACTCGCCGCGCAGGATGGCGGCGCTGGTGTTTTCCTCTTCCTTGCGGGCCGTCAGGTCGGCCAGGTCGATGACGCACAGGTCATAGCCCTCGCTCTGGACGCGCAGCTGGTTCAGGCGGTTGGGGGCGGCGGCTGCGATCATATCAATGTTGACGCTGCCGGCCAGCACACGGCCGTGCTGGTGGTCGGTGTGGTTGCCGCCGATCTCGGTGCGGCCGGGGGCACTGTACAGCCCGGCCTCGGTGTGGGCACCAAACGTTTTTTCCAGCCCGTCCAGCACAGCAGCGTAGCGGGCTGCCTGTGCGGGGGTCTGTTCGGGGGCGCAGCAGTACAGCGAGGCCAGACGCTCGGTGTGGGCGCCGCCTGCCAGCTCCTGCTTCCAGACAGAAACGGATTTCATCATGGCGAGTTCCTCCTCTGAACAAATCGTGCAAACTTCGTCACAGCCCATGCGGCGGGCTGTGGTGGATCTTTCGATACTCCTATAATAAAGAATCTGTGCCCAAAAGACCATGCGTTATTGTTGCATTTGAATGCAAAGTTGCCAGAAAATCCGGCACGAAATTTGTGCAGAAATTCCTGCAACAGAGCTGAAAAAATCCTCCAAACCGGAAAAGCATTGGCCACAACCCACAAAGAACGGTCGGCTGCGGGTCAATCAGGGCCAGAGTTCCGATATGGAGGATTGGATTTTGCCAGCGGGTCAGTGGAAGTCCGGGCCGGTGAGGCCGTCGAGATTCAGCATCCCTTCCAGTGCAGCCACATCGGCGGAGACGTCCAGCGCGTCGGACTGGAACAGCTTGTCCAGCTGGTTTTCGAAGGCCGTGATGAGCAGATCCATCGAGCGCTCGATGCTCTGCCTGGCGTCGGTGATGTTCTCGCCCTGCACATCCTGCGCCGAGAGCTGGGCGTAGGTGTTCAGCAGCTTGAGGGCCGTGGGCAGGTAGTAATCCATGAACTTTTGCAGCTGGGCTTTTTTATCCGGGTCTTTCTTGGCCAGAGCAAAGATGCGGGCGCTGAGTTCTTCCAGCCGGGAGATCTTGGCCGTCATCACCGGGTCGGGGATGGCATCGTTGGCGCGGCGCAGCTGCTGCTGAAGGGAGGCGTACAGGTCTTCCGGTTCCGCTTCCGGCTCCGGCTGCGGTTCCTTGGGCGGCTGGGGTGCGGCCCCGCGCACGATAAGGGTGTCGGTGCGGTAGTCAATGTAGGCATCGGCCCCGAAATAGCCGTGGTCGATGGCGTGTTCCACCGCAGTGCGGCCTCGGACCGCGTCGATGCCGACCGCCGCGAACAACTCGCCCAGCGCGATGTTGTCCCGGTCGCCGACGATCTTGTCGAGCTTGCGTTCCAGCTTGCGGGCGCGGTCCATCCGCAGGCCGGTGAAGAGGGCTGCGCCGCCGCCGATGGTCTGGGCCAGCGCCGTCAGCAGCTCATCCCAGTCGATCTCATGGCTCCAGAGTTCCTCCATGGCATCGGCCAGGTCGCCGATGCCCACCAGCAGGAAGATGGCACCGAAGATGGTGCACAGGGTGGTGAGGGTCTTGTGCCACTGCTTGGCGCTCTTCTGCTCGGCGGTGGGGACATCCGGAACGGAGGCCGTCTCGCTGCGCTGGCCGGAGGCGGCGCTCTGCGCGGTGCGGGCGTTCTCTGCGCGGCTGTCACGGGTGGGGTCGGCATTCGTCTGCTCCTTTTTCTCGGCATCCCGGTCGATGGCGCGCAGGATGAAGAACAGGATGCCCAGCCACGGCGACATGGCGAACAGCACCAGCAGAAGGATGGTGGGGAGATGGGCAAGGAAATGGTTGCTGCGTTTTGGCTCCATGGGGCAAATTCCTCCTAAAATGAAAAGAACCGTGTTCCACCTTATTATAGCGGAACGCGGCTCTTTTGTTAAGGGATAATTTATCTGGGAGTAAACGCCTTATTTCATCAGGCTGCAAACAGCTTCAGCATACGCGGCGGGGTCATCCACAGGCAGGCCCTCGATGAGCTGTGCCTGTGCATAGAGCAGGTCGCTGTATTTCTTGAGCTTCTCGGTGTCACCGGCCTCCTGTGCGGCCTTGAGCACGGCGAAGACGGGGTGATGGATGTTCAGCTCCAGCACCTTGTCGCTCTTGACGCCCTCGCTGCCGGGCTGCTTGGAGAGGACCTTCTCCATCTCGATGGAGAGCGGGCCGTCTGCGGAGAGGCAGACCGGGTGATCCTTCAGGCGGGTGGAGACCTTGACCTCCTTGACCTTGCCGTCCAGTGCATCCTTCATGGCATCGAACAGGGGCTTGTTCTCGGCGGTGGCATCCTCGGCGGCCTTCTTCTCGTCCTCGGTCTCAAGGCCCAGGTCGCCACTGTTGACGTTCTTGAACTCAACGGTGCCGTCCTTGCCCTCGGCATCCTTGCGGGGATAGGTGCGCAGGATCTGCAGGCAGAACTCATCCACATCCTCGGTCAGCAGCAGCACGTCGTAGCCCTTATCCAGCACCAGCTCAGCGGCGGGGGGTCTTGCGGGGTGACGCCCAAAGGAGCCACCTGGGGCATGAGCTTCCTGAGAATCTCGGTTTCCTGCCTCAAATCCTCATATGTGCCGTAGAAAAAAGCATTGGTGCGGTCACACGCGACCATGCCGCTCATAACGGCTTTCTGATCCCATATTTCCTCAATGGGACAGGTGCCCGAACGCGGCACGGACAGGGCCGGCTGATAGATGAAGCCCGCCTTCTTGAAATAGCGGACCTCATCGAGCCCCTGACGGATGGTTTTCTCATCAAAAGCGGCCCGGATCTTCTCAACAGCCTGCTGGCTGGTGAGCGCGAGAGCATTTCCCGGGCCCACCAGAGCCAGCAGAACGAAAAGAAGACATACCTTGAAGGCTGCCTTCATATCAGTCATCCTCTCCCTGCATGGCTTCCGTAAAGCGGATCTTCAGCTTCTTCAGCTTTTCCAGGGAATCAGAGAGTTCGGCGGCGCGGGCGCGTTCACGCTCCACCACCTCAGGTTTGGCGCGTTCAACGAAACTCTTATTGGCCAGTTTCTTGCTGACCATATCGAGTCCATTCTGGATCTTGCCCATTTCCTTCTCGAGGCGCGCCACTTCTCCGTTAAGGTCGACGTTGCCCTTCAGGGGCACGATTATCTGGCAGCCCTGTACGACGTCGGAAGCAGAAGCCTTGGGGGCGTGCACGCCGGCACCAGCCTGCATATCCTCGAGCTTGGCCAGGGACATAATGAGCGGCCTGTTCTCTTCAATGAGAGCGAGCTGCCCTTCATCCGCGGGATGCAGACGCAGAGTGAGCTTGTGTCCGGGGCTGATGCCGAGTTCGGCGCGTATGGTGCGGACGGACACGATGACGCCCTGGATAAATTCCATCTGCGCGGCCTTTTCAGGGTTGAGACAGCCGGGGCGCATTTCAGGATAAGGCATGACGGCGATGTCCTCACCGGCGTGACCGGGAAGAGCCTGCCAGATCTCAGCGGTGACAAAGGGCATGACGGGATGAAGAAGGATGAGGAATTCCTTCAGCACCGTGTAGAGAACATACTGGGACTCGGGTTTGCGCCCGGGGTCCTGCATATCGGACTTCACAAGTTCAAGGTACCAGTCGCAGAACTCGCTCCACAGGAACTTGTAGCATCCCTGTGCCACATCGTTGAACCGGTATTCCTCGAAGGCCTTGTCCTCTTCCTGCTTGAGGATCTCGAGACGGTGCAGGATCCACTGGTTGTCGAGCCCTTTGACTTTTGTCAGATCGACCGGCTCCGGAGCGCTCTCACCGAGATTCATCAGGGTGAACCTGGCGGAATTCCAGACCTTGTTCACAAAGTGGCGGTAGCCCTCGATGCGTTCCTCGGAGAGCTTGATGTCCCGGCCCATGGCGGCAAAGGCCATGAGAGTAAAGCGCAGGGCATCACAGCCGTACTGATCAATCATTTTGACCGGATCAATGACGTTGCCCGTGGACTTGGACATCTTGCGGCCCGTGGAGTCGCGCACCAGGGCGTGGAGGTAGACATCCTTGAAGGGTACCTGCCCCATGAAATGCTGGGACATCATCATCATGCGGGCCACCCAGAAGAACAGAATGTCGAAGCCCGTCACGAGGACGCTGGTCGGGAACCACTTCCGAAGTTCCTTGGTATCGTCGGGCCAGCCCATGGTGGAGAAAGGCCACAGTGCG
>OGJH01001935.1_pt1 | contig 15261 bp, 9 predicted proteins | sample 1572021 | NCBI WGS metagenome assembly OGJH01 (sample SAMEA2582098, study PRJEB24529) | metagenome | biome: Human gut stool | place: China | collected 2011
ATAATGAAAAAAGAGAATACGTCATCGACAACGTGGCTCTGCCCTGTTCCTGGACAAACTATCTGGGTGTCGAGGACATGGCGGCGGTCATCAATCACACGGCGGGAGGTTATCTGTTCTACAAGACTCCCGAGTATCATAGGATCAGCCGTTTCCGTGGGAATGGGGTACCCATGGACCGGCCGGGATTCTATGTATACATCAGAGATAATGAGAAAAAGGATTATCATTCCATCTCCTGGCAGCCGGTGGCGAAGGACCTGTCCAAGGCAAGCTACCGCTGCCGTCACGGACTGTCTTACACGGTCTATGAAAGTGAGTATGACGGACTGGCATCTTCACAGACTATGGTCATTCCCCGTGGGGAGAATGTATTGTTGTGGGACGTAAAGGTGAAAAACACCACAGATGCCGTCAGGGATCTTTCCTTATTTACTTACATGGAATTTTCTTTCCATCACATTATGATCGACAACCAGAATTTCCAGATGAGCCTGTACTGTGCCGGATCTTCTTATGAAGATGGCATCATCGAGGAAGACTTATTTTACGAGGAAAAAGGGTATCAGTATCTTACTGCCAGCTTTACACCGGATGGTTATGACTGCGTAAGAGACAAGTTCTTAGGGGTGTACGGCACCGAAGATCATCCTGCGGGATTGGACAGAGCAGTTCTCTCCGGTTCCACAGAACTGGGAGGCAACCACTGCGGAAGCTTACAGAAAAATTTCAAACTGCAGCCTGGTGAGGAAGCCCGCTTCGTGATCATGCTGGGAGAGGGCAATCGCGAAGAAGGCAGAAGGATCCGTGTAAAATACAGTGACCTGAAGAGAGTGGATGCGGTCTACACCGATCTGGCAGCTTATTGGAAACAAAAATACGATGCACTGCAGATCAAGACTCCGAACGAAGGCATGAATACACTCATCAATACCTGGACACTGTACCAGTCGGAGATCAACGTCATGTTCTCACGCTTTGCATCCTTTATTGAGGTCGGAGGTCGTGTGGGACTGGGATATCGTGATACGGCACAGGATGCCATGACGATCCCTCATTCCAATCCGGATAAGTGCCGGGAAAGAATCGAACAGCTGTTAAAGGGTCTCACCACCACAGGATACGGTCTGCACCTGTTCTCACCGGAATGGTTTGAAGAAAAGACCGGGGACAAACCGTTCCAGTCACCGACGGTGATCCCGGAGCCGGACAAACAGAGCATGATCCACGGAATCAAGGATGCCTGCTCCGATGATGCCCTGTGGCTTGTGGGTGCAGTGGTAGAGTACATAAAAGAAACAGGAGACCTGAATTTTGCCAGAAAAGAGTTCACCTATGCAGATACTTACGTATTGGGAAATAAAGTAACGGAGAGTGTATATGAACATCTGAAGCGGATTCTGGACTTCAGCGCTGAGCAGGTCGGTGACGACGGAATCTGCAAGGGACTCCGCGCCGACTGGAATGACTGCCTGAATCTGGGCGGTGGTGAGAGCGCCATGGTAAGCTTCCTGCACTACTGGGCATTGCAGCATTTTATCACGCTGGCGGAGATCCTCGGGGAGAGAGAGGATGCGAAGCATTATCATCAGCTGGCAAATAAGGTAAAGGCAGCCTGCGATGCGGTATTGTGGGACGGCGACTGGTACATCCGCGGCATCACGAAGAATGGGAAAAAGATCGGCTGCAAGGAAGACGCAGAGGGCAAGGTACATCTGGAGTCCAACGCCTGGGCAATTCTGTCCGGCGTGGCAGATTCGGAGAAGAGTGCAAAGACGCTGGAGACCATCGACGAATATCTGTATACACCGTATGGTTTACTGCTGAACACTCCTTCCTATACGAAGCCCGATGATGATATCGGATTTGTAACGAGGGTATATCCGGGTCTGAAGGAAAACGGAGCTATTTTCTCCCATCCCAATCCCTGGGCATGGGCAGCAGCCTGCGTCTGCGGCAGAGGCGACCTGGCAATGAAATTCTACGATGCGCTGTGTCCTTACTGGCAGAATGACAGGATCGAGATCCGGGAATCCGAACCCTATTCCTATTGTCAGTTTATTGCAGGCAAAGATCACACAGCATTCGGCAGAGCAAGACATCCATTCATGACAGGCAGCGGCGGCTGGTCCTACTTCAGCGCTACCAGATATATGCTGGGAATCCGCCCGGATTATGACTGCCTGATCATCGATCCCTGCATTCCTGCAGATTGGGAAGGCTTCTGGGTGACCAGAAGATGGCGTGGAGCAACTTACAATATTAAGGTGGAAAACCGCAGCAAGGTGATGCATGGGATAAAAGAGATCCTTGTGGACGGACATAAGGCAGACAAAGTACCCGTATTCCGCGCAGGTACGGAACATGAAGTATTAGTCATTATGTAAATGATGCCAGGGTCAAAAGGTCTAAGCCCACATGAACTTGCGCATAAGTGGGTGAAAGACCTTGGGACCGGAGCGGAGAAGTGGTAGTGCGTAGCACGGAACAAAAGCAAAAAACAGATAATATATAAGGAGGCAGCATTATGATCAAATTTGGTACCGGTGGTTTCCGAGCCGTCATCGGAGAAGATTTTACGAAGGAGAATATCCAGATCCTGTCCAAGGCACTGTGCGATAAGATGAAAAAGGAAGGTGTGGAGAATACCGGAATGGTCATCGGTTATGACCGACGTTTCCTGTCCAAGGAAGCCATGCAGTGGGCTGCAATGGTATTCGCGGCAGAAGGGATACATACAAAACTGATCAATAAATCCGTACCGACACCTCTGGTAATGTTCTATGTGATGAAGCATGACTACCAGTACGGTATGATGATCACGGCGAGCCATAATCCGGCAATCTACAATGGTGTTAAGGTATTCACCTACGGCGGCAGAGATGCAGACGAGAAACAGACCATGGAGATCGAGCAGTTTATCAATGAGGTGACGGATCTGCCTGTGAATGAAATGGATTATCAGAAAGCACTGGAAGCCGGACTGATCGAAGAAATCTATCCTTTGAATGAGTACCTGGACAGCATCATTGCCGCAGTAGATATGGAAGCTATCCGTGAAGCGGGACTGCGCGTGGCACTGGATCCCATGTATGGCGTCAGCGAGACCTCTATTAAGACTGTGCTGATGACTGCGAGATGCGAGGTGGAAACCATCCATGAACGTCATGATACGTTGTTTGGCGGTAAGCTGCCGGCACCTACAGCAGACACACTGCGTGCTTTACAGAACTATGTTCTGGACAGAAAATGCGACATGGGAATCGCAACCGACGGTGATGCGGACCGTATCGGTGTCATCGATGAAAAGGGAAACTTCCTGCATCCCAATGACATTCTGGTACTGCTGTACTACTACCTGATGAAATACAAGGGCTGGCACGGTCCCGTAGTCCGCAATATCTGCACCACGCATATGCTGGACCGCGTGGCAGAGAGCTTCGGTGAGAAATGCTATGAGGTTCCCGTAGGATTTAAACATATCTCTGCGAAAATGTATGCAACGGATGCTGTCATCGGCGGAGAGTCATCCGGTGGTCTGACGGTTCGTGGTCATATCAAGGGTAAGGATGGCGTCTATGCATCTGCATTGCTGGTGGAAATGCTCGCTGTCACCGGCAAAAAGCTTTCCGCGATCATGGAAGAGATCCATGCGCAGTACGGTAAGCTTGCATTGGAAGAGAGAGACTACCGCTTCAGTCAGGAGAAAAAGGAAGCGATTCAGAAGCATCTGCTGGAAGAAAAGAAATTGCCGGAGATCCCCTACGAAGTAGAGCAGATTTCTTACCTTGACGGGGTAAAACTGTATCTGAAAAACGGTGGATGGATTTCTGTACGGTTCTCCGGTACGGAACCGTTGCTTCGAATCTTCTGTGAGATGCCGGAAGCGGAAGATGCAAAGCAGCTTTGTGAGATCTTCGAGGATTACTTATTGCTGAAAAAGTAAATGGATTATCATAATTTGGTGAAAGAGATGGTAACACAGTGGAGAACTGTGTTATCATCTTTCTATATACAAAAATTTCTAAGGGGGATGTTCATGAAGACAAAAGAAAAAATCTGCAGACGGAAATCCTTGCTATGGAGTATGCTTTTCCTACTGTTATTCGGCTGGTTCCTGCCGCTGCTTGTGACCAACGGCATCATGAGCATTATGGCGACACGGAAAGTACATACCCAGATCGATCGGTCCGTGACGACGTCCATGGAAAAGGCGGCAGAGATCATGGAGCTGCAGCTGGCAGAGAGTGAGACCGCATCCAAGAATGCTTCCTATCTGAACGTGATCCGGGAAGCATATCTGACGTATCAGGATGGCGGAAACAGACGGGATTTCCAGACAACCGTATTTACCTTCCTGGAGCAGCAGTATATGTTCCATAAAAACTGCCAGGCTGTGAACCTGGTATTCCGGGAATATCCCGATGATATCTATTACACCTACAATAACAGTACCGGCGGAACCTATCGTGACATCACTTATTTCAAGACCTATGTGGCAAAGGATCTGTTAGAAGAGATGGATGACCTGGATACCCGGACGGAACTGCGCAGCTACGACGGACGACTGTATATGATCCGTAACCTGGTGGACTCCAAATTCCACCCTTTTGCAATCCTCGCGATCGAATTGAACGAAGAATCTCTGATGGAGAGTTTAAAAAGTGTCTGGGGTTATGAAAACGCTGTGGTCTATCTCGACGGCACATATGCTTTAAGCATGGAGGGTGGCGACAGCTTGCACTATGGCGAAGAACAGCAAAACCGGCTTGCGGAAAACGACAGCTTTATAGAGCATGCGAGCGGTAGGCAGAACCCCTATGTATATAAGAGGCTGAAGCTGTATCATTCCACGTTAGACTGTGTGGTAGAACTGGACCGGTCGGCAATCTATGCAGAGATTAAGACAATCCGCTATGTTTACGGAATTCTGGCGGTGTTTGCACTGCCGCTGGTATTCATTATTTATAATTTCCTGAATAAACGGGTCAACAGACCGGTGCAGGATCTCATTAAGGTATTTGATGTGGTGAGAGCCGGGGAGTACGGCACCCAGATTGAGAATATGGCAAACAGCGAAGAATTCTATCATATGGAAGAATCCTTTAATTATATGTCATCCCAGCTGAAGCAGCAGTTTGATAAAATCTACATGGAGGAGATTGCTCTGCGGGATGCAAAGATCATGGCATTGCAGTCACAGATCAATCCCCATTTCCTGAATAATACATTGGAGATCATCAACTGGGAGGCACGCCTGAACGGTAATATGCGTGTTAGTCAGATGATCGAGGCACTGTCCACCATGCTGGAAGCCACCATGAACCGTAAGGCGGATCCTTACAATACTGTGGCGGAAGAAATGGAATATGTGGATGCATATCTCTATATCATCACACAGCGGTATGGAGAGAAATTCACCTGTCGAAAAGAAATAGATGAGAGCCTGTTAAACTATAAGATCCCCCGCCTGATCGTGCAGCCCATTGCAGAGAATGCCATTGAACACGGCATGAGCATTACCAGAGAAGGGGAACTGGTGATCAGGCTGTATCGAAAACGGGAAGATCTGTTGTGTATCGAGATTGAGAACAACCGTCCTTTAAGTGAAGAAGATCAGGCGAAGATACACAAGCTGTTAAAGGAAGGGCCGAATCCACAAAAGGAACACCGCGTAAGCCTTGGAATCCGTAATGTTGACCAAAGACTTCGCATGATGTACGGTCCGGAGTGCGGATTGTTCATCAGTAATAACAAAAATAATCATACGGTTAGTACAATTTTGGTCAAAATTGATGAAGGAAGACAACAATAATAGGCAAAAAAAGCCAAAGGCAACAATTTTGATTTTCCCCCATTCATACTATTATATAGTTACAACAGATGAAGAACATCTGGAAAACAAAATTTGGGAGGTATAGTGTATGAAACGATTTATTGCAGCAATGCTGGCAGGTACCATGATTTTTTCTCTTGCAGCATGTGGCAGCCAGCCGTCTGACGGGGGCGTAGAGACGACCGGCACAAAAACAGAAAGTACTACAAGCTCCGAGGAAACAACAGCTACAGCAAAGCCTGTAGAACTGAATGTAACCACCACCTTCGCAGGTGAAGATGGTAACGCACAGAATTTCAAAAATGCCGTAAAGGCATGGTGTGACGAGACCGGTAACACCGTAGCAGATACCTCTGCTACTTCTGATGAGACCTTCAAGACCAGAGTAATCACCGACTTCGAGACAGGCTCCGAACCCGACGTACTGTTCTTCTTCAACGGAGCAGATGCAAACAGCTTCATCGAAGCTGACAAGGTAGTTTCTATTGATGAGATCCGCGCAGAGTATCCCGATTATGCATCTAACATGAATGATGATCTGATCACCGACTCTCTGGTAGACGGCAAAAAATACGCAGTTCCCGTCAACGGTTTCTGGGAAGCAATGTTCGTGAACAAAGAAGTCCTGGATGCAGCAGGCGTAGAAGTCCCCGGTGCTGATTACACCATGGACATGTTCAAGGAAGACTGCCAGAAGATCAAGGATGCAGGATATACTCCGATTGCAGCAGCTCTGGGCAACATCCCTCATTATTGGTGGGAGTATGCGATCTTCAATCATGACACACCTGAGAATCATGTACAGGTTCCTGCAGGAATTGAGGATGCTACTTCCTGGGTAGACGGTATGCTGGATATCAAGGAGCTGTATGAACTGGGATATTTCCCTGACAACACCTTATCCGCTACCGATGATGAGACTTTTGCAATGTTCGTAGACAGCAAGGCTGCATTCCTGATTGATGGTTCCTGGAAGGTTGGCGGTATTGTAAGTGCATGCCAGTCCGATCCCGAGGACGCTTCTACCCTGGATGCTGACAAGCTGGCTAACTTTACCGTTACCTATGTACCCGGCAATGGTGACAGAAAAGCAACCGATCTGATCGGTGGTCTGTCCATGGGTTACTACATCACCAGAAAAGCATGGGAGGATCCCGACAAGAGAGCAGCAGCTGTTGATTTCGTAAGCTACATGACCTCTGATGAATTAGTTCCCGTATTTGCACAGCATACCGCAAGCGCTCTGAAGAACGCTCCTGCAGTAGACGAGAGTCAGTTCAATGCATTGCAGATCGAAGCTATGGATATGATGTCCGGTGTTACATCCCTGACCGGAGCCGTACAGGACATCTTCATGGGTGACTGCCGTGTAACTACTTTTGACGGCATGCCCGAGATCGTAACCGGTAAGCTGGACGCAGCTGAGGCAGTGGAAGAAGGACTGAAGCTGTATCACGCACAGCAGTAAAATAAAAAAGATTTCTTGCTCAGCCGGGGGATAAAACCTCCGGCTGATTTCAACAGGAAAGTGAATGGAGGAAGCATATGGGAGCAAGTATATACAAGAATAAGAAACCGGCAATAATTTTCCTGATCCCCGCCTTTCTTTTCATGATTGTCTATTTGTATTACCCGTTCTTACAGAATATCTGGAATAGTTTTCAGAATATACGACAGCTGGGAAGCAGCGGTGAAGGATTCCTGGATCCCTGGTACAGCAACTATGTAGAGATGTTTCATGATGAAGTTATGTGGATTTCCCTGAAAAACACACTGATCATGATGCTGGTTACGCTGGTGGGTCAGGTGGGAATCGCTATTGTCCTGGCATTGATGGTAGATAATATTACACACGGGAAACACTTTTTCAAGACGGTATACTTCTTCCCTATCGTGATCTCTGCTACCGCACTTGGTCTGTTGTTCAACCTGATCTTCCTGTATGACAAGGGTATGCTGAACCAGATCCTGGAAAAACTGGGTAAGGTCGGACTGACAGACTGGAAGGGCGAAGGGATCGCACTTTTCACCATGATGCTGCCGGTTATGTGGCAGTATGTAGGATTCTATTTCGTGATCCTGATCACGGGACTGAATAATATTTCCGATGAATTGTATGAAGCAGCCAGAATTGACGGAGCTTCTACATTCCAGAAGGTAAGATACATATCCATACCGTTGTTACACAATGTGATCTGCACATGTAGCGTTCTGGCAGTCACCGGTGCCCTGAAAGTATTCGACCTGCCCTGGACCATGTTCCCGAAGGGAATGCCCTTAAAGAGCACCTTCCTTACCGGAACCTACATGTACTATCACACCATGGAGACTAAGAATGTAGATTACGGTTCCGCACTGGCAGTACTGATCGTAGTCCTTGGTATCGTACTGGCTAAGGTGGTAAATACCATCTTCAAAGAAAAAGATTACTAGGAGGGAAAGCCATGAAGAAGAAAATATCCGTTGGGTCCATATTGGTATACCTTTTCCTGAGCATCTGGGCTTTTACAACGATCTATCCGATCATCTGGGTCATCCAGAACTCCTTCAAGGCGAAGGATAAGATCCTTGCAGATTCTTTCTCTCTGCCGGTGGGGGATCTGTTCACCACAGCCAACTATCGTAAGGCATTCGGCAATCTGAATATCTTCGGAGCTTACCGCAACAGTATCTTCATCTCCATGATGGTATCACTGTTAGTAATTCTGTTAGCGGGTATGGCAGCATATGCATTGGCAAGATATTGTTTCCGGGGAAGCAGCTTCCTGTATTCCCTGGTAGTGTCCGCTATGATGTTCCCGGTATTCGCCACCATCATCCCGGTGTTCTCCATGGAGACCTCCTGGGGGATCGTTAATACCAGCAGCTGGTGGCTGACCATGCTGTCCGTGATCCTGCCGCAGGTAGCTGGTAACCTGGCGTTTTCCATCGTAGTGTTGTCCGGGTACATGAAGAGCCTGCCGCTGGAACTGGAAGAAGCAGCGTACATGGAAGGCTGTAACGCATTCCAGATTTATTTCAAGGTTATCATGCCGTTGACCAAGCCTTCTTTCGCTACGGTAGCCATTTTCGCATTCTTGTGGAGCTACAATGACCTGTTTACCCAGATGTTCTTCCTTCGCCGTCCGGAGATGCGTACCATCACAAGACTTTTGAATGAACTGACCAGCCAGGAAGGAACGAACTACGGACTGATGGCAGCCGCCGTTACACTGGTAGTTGTGCCGGTTGTAATTGTGTACATTTTCTTACAGAAATATATTATAAAAGGAATGACAGCAGGTGCCGTCAAGGGGTAGAATGTTATTAAGCAGAGCCAGGTAAGTTTCGAGTCTTCTCACCGAATGCTCGCATTCGCAGGAGAAGACGATGAAAGTTATTTGGCGAGCAACCACATGAGCAAAAATTTATCGAAGATGAATTTTGCGAATGGGGTCTGCTTAATAACAAAGATAAAGCATTATGAGAGGTGCCGGTATGTACAAGGTAGTGATTATTGATGATGAACCGCTGATCGTGGAGGGACTGTCCCGGAGTATCCCCTGGGAGCACTGGAACTGTAAGGTCGTGGGATTCGGCTATAACGGAATCGAAGGGATGGAAGTGATCCGCCGGGAGAAGCCGGCTATCGTCATCTCCGACATTAGTATGCCGAAAATGGACGGGCTGACCATGATCGCCGGTCTGAAATCAGAATTCCCGTACATGCAGGTGTCTATTCTTACGGGGTATCGTGAATTTACATATGCGCAGGAAGCTATCCGGCTGGGGGTGTCGGCCTTTCTGCTGAAACCGTCCAAGATGGACGAGTTGTATGAAGCTATTGAGAACATGACAGAGAAACTGAAGCTGTTCCACATAGAAGAGGAACAGCCGGAAGCTGTCACGGAAGAGGCGGAGGAAGAAGACTCCGTACTCTACAATAGTGAAGCCAATAATTTTGTAGTGACGAAAGCACTGGAATATATCAAAGAACATTCCAGAGAACGAATCCAGTTAGCGGATGTGGCGGATCACTGTTATGTGAGCCAGTGGCATCTGAGCAAACTGTTAAATAAGCATACGGGCGAGAATTTTTCTTTCGCCCTGAACAAAGCACGTATTGTGGAAGCTAAGGAACTGCTTAAGGATCCTTCCCGCAGAATCTATGATATCGCAGAAGAAGTGGGATTCCAGGATCTGGCTCATTTCTCCCGGGTATTCAAAAAGCTGGAAGGAATCTCAGCCAATGAGTATCGAAATACTTTAAGCTGAGTATGTGATCGTCTATAGAGTTCCTTATGCATGACTTTTGAAGCGTGCAGGAGGAGACGAATATGAGAGTTTATTGTGCGAAAAATTATGAGGAAGCATCTATACTGGCGGCAGATCTGATCGCTGCACAGATTTTATTAAAGCCGGACAGCGTACTGGGACTGGCAACAGGATCCACACCCATCGGTGCCTATCAGAGACTGATCGCAAAATACGAAGCCGGAGAGTTGGATTTCTCTCAGGTGAAGACCATGAATTTAGACGAATACAGAGGGCTGGACGGCGAGAACCCTAACGGATACCGCTACTTTATGAACCATCAGCTCTTTGATCATGTAAATATAAAACAAGAAAACACCCATGTTCCCGACGGTAAAAAAGATCCCGCCCAGGCATGCGGTGAGTATGATGCCATACTGGAGCGTATCGGTGGTATTGATTTACAGCTGTTAGGACTTGGTCATAACGGACACATCGGATTCAATGAGCCGGCAGAGGAGTTTTCCAAGACCACACATTGCGTGGATTTGAGCGAAAGCACCATCGAAGCGAATGCCAGATTCTTCGATTCCGAAGATGAGGTGCCCAGGCAGGCATATACCATGGGCATCCAGTCCATCATGCAGGCGAAGATGATCCTCATTATGGCTTGCGGAGCAGATAAAAAAGAAATCGTAAAGAAAGCATTCTGGGGACCGATCTGTCCTCAGGTTCCCGCTTCGGTATTACAGCTTCACAATAACGTGATTCTGGTAGGCGATGAAGCCTGCCTTGGTAAGGATACCTGAAATTGGCATGATGGGAAATGGGTTAGCGATAGACATGGAGACCGGTGCTTTGAAGAGTGGAAAGGTGATGTGAAATAAGATGTCAGAGGGTGTGACAGAAGTAAGAGGGTTAATATATACTGTGGATTATGAATTCCGTCCGGGCCGGGTTCGGATAGAGGGAGACCGGATCGCAGAAGTGGCTTTTTGTACAGAGGGAGAATTAAGTGAGGCAGAGAGGGATACACTGGTACTGCCGGGACTGGTAGATGTCCATTTTCACGGTGCAGCAGGGTATGACTTCTGCGATGGAACGAAGGAAGCATTTCATGCAATCGAAACGTATGAGAATCGTCATGGGATCACCAGTATCTGTCCTGCTACCATGACGCTGCCGGTGGAAGAATTGAAGCGTATCCTGACAGTGGTGTCGGAGGATAAGCCGGACAGCTTAGTGGGAGTACATCTGGAAGGTCCTTTTATCAACAAAGCAAAAAAGGGTGCCCAGAAGGAAGAATATGTTATCCCTCCCAGCGTGGAAGCGTTGAAGAAATTACAGAAATGCGCAAAAGGACTGGTAAAGCTGGTATCCATTGCGCCGGAGACAGAAGGAGCCATCGATTGTATCCGGGAACTGGGGAAGGAGTTCCATTTCTCTATCGCACATACAATGTCCGATTATGACACGGCTGTCAAAGCAATACAGGCTGGAGCCAAACACATTACCCACCTGTATAATGCCATGCCCGTACCGACCCATAGAGAGCCTGCTGTGGTGGGAGCAGCCGCGGATGATCCGGAAGTCATGCCGGAGCTGATCTGCGATGGCATTCATATCCATCCCTGTATGGTCAGGAATACCTTCCGCCTGTTCGGTGCACACCGCATGATCCTCATCAGTGACAGCATGCGTGCCGTAGGTATGGAGGATGGACAGTACACTCTGGGCGGTCAGGAGGTTACCGTGCGTGGAGCACTGGCTACCCTGGCAGACGGAACCATTGCGGGAAGTGCCACGAATCTGTATGACTGTATGTGTAAGGCCGTGGAAATGGGAATCCCGAAGGAGCAGGCAATCCGTGCGGCTACCATCAATCCGGCAGTCAGCATCGGAGTCGGGAACAAGGTTGGATCCCTGGAAGCAGGCAAATACGCGAATATCGTGATTGCCGACAAAGAGTTGCATCGCCGTCAGGTCATTCTGAAGGGCGTGCTTCTATAACTGTTTGTTGTGAGTGTTTGTTGCAGGCAGGTGCCCGGAATTCGTTTCTTACGGATTTCGGGTGTTTGTCTGCATATAGATCACAAAAATATGCTGTCGGAGAGAATTCCACAGTATGTGTCAAACGAATCCTATTTCGGAGAAGTGACGGTATTTCGGATTCATGGATAAATAGTGTGATATAGCTTGTTTTTCATGCTTTTTTCACATTTGTGCTATTGATTTATCCGCAGGTTATCTCTATAATAAAATAGATTGTAACTATTCAGAGCCATATAAAACTGCGTTCTGCAAGGGGCTAAATAGTTACAATAAATTTATTGTCTCGGAATATGAGAATATTAAATATAGAAAAAATAGAGACAATAAAATAAAGTAGAAAATGGAGATGACATGAGAATATTATCTGAATCATATAATAACGGCTATGGCTCCGGTAACGGCGGCAATGGCAACGGTGCTCCCGGTAACGGCAACAATGGCGGGAACGGCAATAACGGTAACGGAGGCAACGGAAATCGTCCGCCAAGGCGTCCCAGTATCCTGATGATGATCCTGTCCGGTCTGATGACAGTGATCGCCATATTGATGTTGTATAATGCATTTTTCGGAACCGGCAACGGTACGGAGGTGTCTTATACGGATTTCCTGAAGGATCTGGAAGCGGATAAGGTGGAAGCAGTAGAGGTAAATAAGGAAAGCGGTGTGATCACGGTACAGCTGAAAAAGGAAGCGGCAGCTACGCCGGCACCTGACAGTTATGTGACCTTTTATGGTATTACTCAGAAGGCAACGCAGTCTAAGACGGTATATTATACGATGCTGATGGAGGATCTGGATACTTTGACGGGCAGATTACAGGAGCATGGTGTGACGGGTACCCGTATCAGCAGTAATACCTCCAGCTTTTTGATGGAGATTCTGGTAACGGTAGTATTACCTGTAGTGCTGATCTGGGTCGTAGCCGGATTCCTGTTCCGTAAAATGGGCGGCAGTGGAGGTCCCATGGGCGTCGGCAAGAGTAATGCCAAAGTATATGTACAGAAGGAAACCGGTGTTACTTTTAAGGACGTAGCCGGCGAAGACGAAGCAAAGGAATCTCTGGTGGAGGTCGTGGATTTCCTGCACAATCCCCAGAAATATTCCAAGATCGGCGCAAAACTTCCCAAGGGAGCCCTGTTAGTGGGACCTCCCGGAACCGGTAAGACTTTGCTTGCAAAAGCAGTGGCAGGTGAGGCACATGTGCCGTTCTTTTCCCTGACAGGTTCCGACTTTATTGAGTTGTATGTAGGTGTGGGCGCCAGCCGTGTTCGCGACCTGTTCAAGGAAGCAACCAAGAATGCTCCCTGTATCGTATTTATCGATGAGATCGATGCTATCGGCCGCAGCCGTGATTCCAAGTACGGCGGAGGCAACGAGGAGCGGGAACAGACCCTGAACCAGTTGCTGTCCGAGATGGATGGTTTCGACAGTTCTAAGGGTATCCTGATCCTGGGTGCGACGAACCGCCCGGAGATCCTGGACAAAGCTCTGTTACGTCCCGGACGTTTTGACCGCCGGATCATCGTAGACAAGCCGGATCTCAAGGGACGTGTGGAGATCCTGAAAGTACATGCCAAGGATGTGAAGATGGATGAGACCGTAGATCTGGATGCTATTGCACTGGCGACCAGCGGTGCGGTAGGTTCCGATCTCGCCAATATGATCAACGAGGCTGCCATCAATGCCGTCAAGGAAGGCAGAGAATTCGTCAGCCAGAAGGATCTGTTCGCAGCAGTAGAACAGGTACTGGTAGGTAAGGAGAAAAAGGACCGCATCATGAGCAAGGAGGAGCGTCGTATCGTATCCTATCATGAGGTCGGTCATGCACTGATCAGTGCCCTGCAGAAAAATTCCGAGCCGGTGCAGAAGATCACCATTGTGCCCCGTACCATGGGTGCGCTGGGGTATGTTATGCAGGTACCGGAGGAGGAAAAATACCTCAACACCGAGGCAGAACTTCGGGATATGCTGGTAGGACTGGTGGGCGGACGTGCCGCTGAGGAAGTAGTATTTGATACCGTGACCACAGGTGCAGCCAATGATATTGAAAAAGCTACTTCTATTGCCCGTAATATGATCACCCGTTACGGTATGAGCAAGCGCTTCGGACTCGTGGGACTGGCTACTGTAGAGAGCCAGTATCTGGAGGGAAGAACCGCACTGAACTGTAGTGATGAAACGGCAGCAGCCATTGACGAAGAAGTCGTTGCCATGATCAAGGAAAGTTATGATCAGGCATTACAGATGCTTCGTGAGAACAGAGAACTGATGGATAAGCTGGCAGCGTTCCTGATCGAGCGTGAGACCATTACCGGTAAAGAGTTCATGGAGATCTTCCGCAAGGAGAAAGGACTGCCCGATCCTGAGGAAGAAAAGAAGGATGCCGCGGAAGGCGCTACCGGTCAAAAGGCTGAGGCAAAAAAGGATGAGACAGATAATACGGTTGCAGATGCAATGAAGGGAAACAACATTGACGTGACCATCGGTGAGCAGGTTATGACTTCCACAGATCCGACATTTCAGCCGCTTGCCTTTGAGGACAGCTTGCAGGAAGCAAAAGAGCAGACAACATCGGAGAATGCAACGAAGGAAACTGCCGGCGAGGCTTCTCAGAGTGACGCAACTGTGGAAAAGCCTGAAAACAAGACTGAGACTTCAGCAGAATCGAAGGATTCCAAAGATCCCAAGGATCCTCCCCAGGGACCGGTAGGATTGTTCTCCCATGGAACGATTTCCTAAAATGAAAAATGACTTTAATTTAAACTCGAGTTTAGATTAAAGTCATTTTTGGTATGTAAGCGATAAAATAAAATTAGGAAAGTACAACTCTGGGTTGATTATTTCGTGAGATTGCTTTATCATAATAAAGTGCCGGGAGATTTCCGGACAGACTGTATTATCAGTCAGATCGCAATGAGGAGGTAATACCGAAATGTTGAAACAGTTATCTATTTACGCTGAAAATAAAAAAGGAGCGCTGCAGACCATGACCAATGCGCTGTATGAAGCAGGCATCAATATCTGGGGTTCCGTGACCAACGATGGAGCCGAGTACGGCATTAACCGTATGGTCGTCTCCGATCCCGACAAGGCAAAAGAGGTCCTCACAGAGAAGGGCTACCTCTGCCGTTTCGTGGATG
>OGJH01001936.1_pt1 | contig 15259 bp, 9 predicted proteins | sample 1572021 | NCBI WGS metagenome assembly OGJH01 (sample SAMEA2582098, study PRJEB24529) | metagenome | biome: Human gut stool | place: China | collected 2011
ATAACGGACTTTCTCTGCAACGAGTTCTCCGTTTTTGTCAAGGTACTGGTAGATGGCGGCAACCTTCCGTTCCGGGTCAGAGCCTTTAGGCCCTGATCCCTCACTCCCACCATCCGGGAACAGTGTACGCATCGTCAGCCCAATGGCTGCTAGGATTGCTTTGGTGTCGCCGCCACCGTGGTCACACATAAGAATGGTGCCATCGGGTTTCGCGGTGATGTACAGGCTGGGTTCCTTCTCGTCACGGAGAGGGCTGTAAGCCCGATAGGTGTTCGGGCCAACCTTCTTCACGCCTTTCAGGCGGGAGAGGATGGTCTGGAGGCGGTCACTTACGTTTTCATATACGATTTTCATAATTCAATTTCATAGCGCGCTACGCTCCTTTTCTTTTTTTGAGCTCAACTTTAGTATATCTGTTCTATATGGCAGACACTATTAGCGTATAACAGCAGTATGCTGTAACTTTACCGGTATAGTGCAGTATGCTGTTAAAGTTGCAAAAAATAAGGAGCAGCTGCTTTCACAGCCACTCCTTAAAAGTGTATTTTCAGTTTTACAGATACATTTGAATGCTGCTCAGGCGGTCAATTTTGTAGTTGATTGCCATACACGCCGTTTATGGCTGCTCCCGCAGTTCCTTATAAACCTCGTGCAGGAACACGCCCAGCACACGGTGCTTGATGTCGTCATTGCTCAGCAGCAGGCTGAAGAAGTCCTGATTCTGGGCAAGTCCTTCAATCAGTGCATCATCGGTATTGTCGTAGAAGCTGAACTCGAAGTCCTGCTCGGTGTTGTTCTTGGCAGAGGTCTTCAGCTTATCCGAGTGCAGCAGCAAGTCTTTGATTTGCAGCATAACTTTCGTCATAGCATTACTATCGTAGCCCTTGCCCGCGCGGGAGTTCACCTCGTCAATAATTTCCGACAGGTGCTTTACTTCATCCACGGTCAGACCGACATCGGCTCCGCTCAGCTTTACGTTCGGGGCGCTGGCGTGGCGTTGCTTGTTGCCTTTATCGCCCTGACTTTCCTGCCAAAAATTTGTAGCTTGAATCTTATCTTTCAAGCTGATGCCGCCGCTGTTGCCAACGACCAGATAGGTCAGCAGCAGGTTGACAAACACATATTTTTTGTGCAGTCCCGGGTCGCCAAAGCTGGATGCCATCGACAGGAACTCATACAAACGTACAAAGCCACGGCAGTTCTTGGTAAAAGCACGCTGGTGGTCCTCGTTGAACTGATTCTTCAGCACATTCACAGCACGCTGGATGCACTGGTAAACCAGACGGTCCTCTTTGGCTGTGGTGCGCTTTCCTTTCGGGTTGTAGACGATGCTCGCAACCGTATCCACATCGCGGTCATCCAGAACATTGTAACCGTCAATCTTATTTTCCAGTTCGCGGAGCTGGGCAATCGTAGCTGTGTTGGACAGCACCGTTGTGGTGTAGAACGGCGCAAAGGCTTCTTCCATTTCCTCTGCGTGGTTCACAAAGTCCATGACCACAACCTTTTTATCAAAGGGCGGGCACACACGGTTCAAGCGGGAAAGCGTCTGCACCGCATTTACACCGCGCAGTTTTTTCAGCACATACATGGCGCAGAGTTTTGGCTGGTCGAAACCGACCTGATACTTGTTTGCCACCAGCAGGACGTTATACTCGTCACCGTCAAATACTTTCGGTAGTTTATCCTCGGCAAAACCGTTCATACTCGGCTCGGTATATTCAGTATCGTCAATTTTTACTTTGCCGGAGAACGCCACCAGCGCCTTTACATCCTTGTAGTTATGCCGGGTGACATAATCCTCAAACGCCTGACGATACTTCACAGCAGCCTCGCGGGATGCCGTGATAACCATTGCTTTTGCCTGTCCGCCAAGTTCCTGCATGACGGTGGAACGGAAATGCTCGACAATGATATTGACGCGCTGATTGATATTGTCATCAAACAAATCAATATAGCGTGCAATCTGCCGCTTGGCGGCAATCGTCTTCATCTCCGGGTCGTCTTCGATGGTCTTGTTCAGCTTGTAGTAGGTCTTGTATTCGATATAATTTTGCAGCACATCAAGGATATACCCCTCCTCGATGGCCTGCTTCATGCTGTACAGGTGGAACGGCTGATACACAGGGTTTCCGTCTGCATCAATGCTTTCACGACCAAACAGGCGCAGTGTCATCGGCTTTGGCGTGGCAGTAAAGGCAAAGACCGACACATTGGGTGCCTTGCCGTGGCGCTGGATTTCGTTCTCGATAGCATCCTGCGCATCGGCTTCTTCGGGACCCTCGTTCTGCCCCAGCGTATTTTTGACCGCAATCATATCCTTGCCGGACGTGGACGAATGGGCTTCGTCAATGATAATGGCAAAGGTCTTATTGTTCTGATTCTGTGCCAGCTTCCAGAAATCCACATAGAGGAATTTCTGAATCGTGGTGACAATGATTTTGTAGTTGCCTTTCAGTGCATCGGCAAGGTCGGCAGAGGTCTTTTTGTCATCAATGGTGCAGACAAGTCCACTCTTATGGTCGATACCCTTGATTGCGTCCTGCAACTGGCGGTCTACCACCACACGGTCTGTAATGACCAGAACACTGTCGTAAACGATTTGGTTTTGCGTATCGTGTAGGGAAACCAGCCGATGCGCCAGCCATGCGATGGTGTTTGTTTTGCCGGAACCTGCGGAATGTTCAATCAGGTAATTAAGCTGTGTGCCGTTGTACTCGGCATCCGCCAAAAGTTGACGGACGGCATCGCGCTGATGATAGCGCGGAAAAATTAGCTTTTCTTTGACGGACTTTTTCCCTGTCAGTTCGTCCACGACCTGCTCACGCTGGATGAAAACGAACTTGGTAATCAATTCAATCAGGCTGTCGCGGCGCAGAATATCATCCCACATATAATGCATCGGATAATCGTCCACGCCGTCATCCAAGGGGTTGCCTTCTCCGGTGTTGACACCCTCTCCGCGTCCACGGTTGAACGGGATAAAGCGTGTGCCAAGACCGTCCAGCTTGGTGGTCATATAGCAAGTGTCGAGGTCCATGGCAAAGTTGACCAGAGCGCCCGCTTTGAATAGGAACAGACGGTTCTTCGGGTCGCGGTCCTCGGAATACTGCTTGATTGCCATGCGGTAGTTCTGACCTGCGCTCTGGCATTTCAGCTCAAAGGTCGCAATGGCAAAGCCGTTGAGGAACACAACAAGGTCGATGCGCTGGTCATCGTTAATCCACACTTCCTCCATGACGGAGAAAATGTTGGCATTGTACTTGGCAACAAGGTCAATGTTGTAATCGGTGGCGGGCTTACTGTACAGCAAGTCCAGATGCATATTGGAAATCTCAATGCCGGATTTCAGCGTTTCGATAAGGCTGCTGCCTTTGTTATCGATGCTCTGGAGTATAAATTTGACGATGGTTTCCTCGGTCTGCCCGTTGTAGATTTTCCGCAGTGCCGCCATTGTGTCCGGCTGTGTTGTGTTCAGAAAGCGGAACAGCAGTTCGCGGTCCATGGCCATGGTGCGGTCATAATTCGTTTTGCATTTGCGCTCTATGTAGCCGTTATTATCAATTAAATAGTCGATGATATAACGCTGATAGTCGCGCTCTGTTCCGATAATTTTCATCAAATCACATCCTAAATACGTTCATCGCTCGATTGGATTCGAGTTAGGGCATCTTTCTTTATTTCTTCGCAAACGACATCGGCGCTGTCGGGAAAAAGCGTTTGGCGGCTGATACCAAAAAGTGATAATTGCTGTAAAATTTCTTTCTTTGATGGTGCATCCACTTGTATTCTAGCGGCGATGCAACTATGGTCCTTGGAAATTTCACTAATCTTTGGCTCAAAAGAAACAATTCCTTTATCAGTTACTTTAACATCATTTGGGAAAAGAATGTAGCGTCCCTGCTGCATTTTTTGACGTAGGCTTGAAAACGGAGCATAAATAAATAGCTGCGAGCGTGAAATCCCCAACACCCACGAATCAAATTCAGTTAATTTTCCTGTTCCGTGTTTGACCTCACTATTTTTACTCATCAATTGAATCAGATACTGTTGTTCTCTGAAGTAGTCAAAATTTTTGGCTTTGTTAAGAAAGGCAGATGCGGTCACCGATGCACCACCACAAATCCTATATGAATCAGCAATAGCTTGGACTATTGGATAATTGCCGATATTGGTTTGCGTGTCTTTAAAAACAATTATCTCTCCGTTTTTGTCACTGCACTTTTCATCACAACAAGCAAAATATAGCGCAACAAGAGAATTTTCAGTCACGTCAAGCAACCGGGTTGGAATGCCGTGGTGTTGTAGTAATGCTAATAACTCAATTGGTTCCAAGTCTTTTCTGAATACAGTTGGCATCTGAATTTTTGCCATTTCTATCAAATTGCGCTCCTCATGGAAAATGGAAATGTCAATAGAACTGCTTCTACCTCGTGCTATTGAGGGGAGAAGCGGGAAAGAAGCATCTGGTTGCCCACGAAAAAGCGGGATTTCGTAATGCAAAGGGAAATCATGCATATAGGTTTGTGTCACTGCGCAGATTTCCCTTACATACTCAGAAATACTATTTATGTGTTTGGGTTCCATAAAGGCACTTCCTTTTTGCCTGTCACATATTCATAGATAAGTGATTTTTTATAAGCGTCAAGAACATCAAGTTGCTTTTTCTTTTCGGACACAATATCTTCTACACGCCTACATTCCAAATCAAGGAAATCAGATATTTTCTGTTGCTCGTCTATATCCGGTAAGGCAATGTAAATGTCTTTTACCTTATCCCAACTTCGGAAATCGCTTGTGTTTCCTCTTATTCCAAAGGAAATCAACTTGTAGACATCGTTGAAAGCTAATTGCTGGAGATAATAAACGATAAAACGTTTGTCTTGTCTGCTGTCACATACATGAACCACGCGCGTGATTTTTCCGTCATATTCCGACATTGCTATTGCACCGTGCCAAGTATCCATTCCATGAATTGCAATATCGCCCTTGTGAATCCCCTGCATCGCATTATCTTCACTTACCATTTTCCCGGTCATATCACTCGGACGAGGCGATACTTTTCCTTTGTTAGTACAAAGAAGTGGCGTATCTGCAGGTGAAAACGGTCTTGCTAATTTTGTACATTCATAGCCAATTTTTGATAAACGCCACTCGAAATTGTAAGGCGCCATATAGAAAATTGTGCTCTTTTTTGTCTTTGCATCCGGGTTCAACCCCTTGGTGACAGCCTCGGTAATGACGGAACGCTTGTACTGCTCTAATGTTTCGATTTCTTTCTGAATGTCAGCAGAGATGGCATCAATTTCGGAGCATTGGGAATCGAGAAAATCGGCAATTCTTTCTTGTTCTGCAATCGGCGGAACCGGGACTTTGATTGCCCCAAGCTGTTCTTCTGTAAAGGAGTGCCGTAAGTTCTTGGCTCTATGAAGCAACGCTTTCGTATGGTCAACCATCAAATAGTAATAATAAAAATACGCCGCATCATTTCCTCTTTGCAAAACAAATTGGCTATAAGCAGGACTTGAAACACCAGAATCTTTTATTAAGCCGATACATCTGGGCGTGACATCATAATCGAATAGGCACATTAACAAATTGCCTTTATACAAGATTTGATAACCATCAAAAGAAGACGGCATCTTGCCACCAGCTTCAAGGTCTCGTACAATTACACCGTTTACCGTTAGCGAAAGTATATTTTCTCCATTATAAGTCGGATTGATGACCTTGATTTTCCGCATCACATACTTGTTTGGCATAGTGGACCAGTGAGCAGGGATAGTCCCAACCCATTCAATCCCGCTATCTTTCATTTCACGCATAGTTCCACCACCTTACCCGAACAGCTTCGCAATGCGCTGGCTAACAGACTGCTCCAGTTCCGTGAACTGTTTTGCCAGTTCCTCGCTGGGTACAGGCTGCTCGTACTTGTAGAAATACTGCGTGAAGGGAATCTCTGCGCCCGTCTTGATAACAGGCTTCTTGGCATCGACTTTTTCTTCCCAGAAAGCCTTTGCGTCCGGCACATGGGGCAGGACCTCCCGCGCCATATAATCATCGATGGATTCCTCGTAAGGCACAAGTTCGGTATCTTTAGAATTCTTGTCATAGAGTATCGCGCCGTGCTTGTCTCGCTGGATTTCAGCGTTCTTATCCATCACAGACAGCCCATCCGCAATTTTGTCCAGCAGCTTTTTATCATCGGTCACTTCTGCCAGCACTTTACGCAGTACAGGCACGAATGCCTCCGGGGAAAGATAGACTTCATCCGAAACCGCGTTCTGCAAAGCAGAGACAATACCCTCGTAGACAGGCTTCTGCTCATACAGCTTGTCCAGCTTCATTTTATCCTTGACGGAAATCTGCGTGCCCTGTTCTTCCAGCTCGTCCACCTTGGCGGGGTCATATACGGAATTCAGTGTACCGTCCGCCAGCATCTGCTCAACGCGCTCCTCCGTAATGGCATAGCTGCGCTGCAGCGGCTGCATGACCGTATACTCACGGTACAAAAATTCTTCGTTCTTGAAGATTTTGCAGTATTCGTTTTCTTCAAACGCCGTGTACAGCTTAACGATTTTGCTGCGGTCCTCCGGCAGCAGCTCATTTCTCTTGTTGCCTGCCGCCTTGCGCAGCTTGTGGAAGATGCTGGTGGCATCAATCAACTGCACATAGCCCTTGCGTTCCGGGCGCTTGTTCTTGGACAAAATCCAGACATAGGTGGCGATACCCGTGTTGTAAAACAGGTCGGTGGGCAGCGCAATGATGGCTTCCAGCAAATCCTGTTCCAGAATCCAGCGGCGAATCTGGCTTTCGCCGGATGCCGTGCCACCTGTAAACAGAGGACTGCCGTTTTCGATAATCGCAGCGCGACCCACCTTGTCGTCCATCTTGTCAATAGCCGACTGCATAAAAATCAACTGGGAGTCGCCGCCGCTCGGCAGACCTGCACCCCAGCGTCCATTCTTGCCGCGCTTAAACTCATTGCGGACAGCATCCTCCTGCCCGGCCTTGGCGTCTTTTCCAGCCCACGGGGTGCCGAAGGGCGGATTTTCCAGCACGAAGCGCATCTTGATGTTGGGGAAACAGTCCTCTTTGAAAGTATCGGCATTGCGGAAATTTTCGATGTTCTGCCCTTTAATCATCATCTCTGCCAGACCGACAGCGTAGGACTGGGGCATAAACTCCTGCCCGAACAGGCGCACATCGGCGCTGGGATTGTAGTGCTTGATAAAGCTGTACGCCGTGCTAAGCATACCACCCGTTCCGCAGGCTTGGTCACAGACAGTTACAACCTTGCCATCGTCGAAAATATCGTCACAGCCCTCGCTGATAAGCACAGCCACAAGGCACTTGATAATGTCACGACCTGTGTAAAACTGACCGGCATCTACATTTTGATAGAACTTGCCAATCAGATGCTCAAAGATATAGCCCATCTTTATGCTGTCGTAGGTTTTCGGGTCCAAATCCAAGTCGGCAAATGCCTGCACCACGCTGAACAGACATCCGTCCTTATCCATCTTGTCTATATGGCTGAACATTTCAAGTCCATTGAAGATTTCCTGCACTTCGGCGGAGAAGCCTTGAATGTACACTTTGAAATTGGATTTAATGTTGTCCGGCTCGTTGCACAGTTCTTTCAACGTATAGGGCGAGGTGTTATAGAACTGATAGCCGGAAATGCGGTACATTGCCTTCGGCGGATAGTTCGGATTTTCTGCAAATTTGGCCAAAACCGCTTCCTTGTGCGGCTCCAAGGCACACTCCAAGCGGCGCAGAATCGTCATCGGGATAATGACATCACCATATTTATCCGGCATATAGGAGCCGCGCAATTTGTTGGCGATGCTCCAAATAAAGTTTACTTCCGGGGTGACATCAATTGGGGATTCATCCCACAGTGCGTCAAAGGCAATTTTGTCCGACATTGTTTCCTCCGTTTGTTCCTCTCTCGAAAGATACTGCCTGTCTTTTTTCAACGGCTTCAAATCCAACAAGACATGGCTGTATTCTTCCAGCCCGTAGCCTAACAGGTTTGGATATATGGATAAGGGAATTCCAAAATTATGGAGATAGATTTCAAGCGCGACATCAGTTTCAACCGCAGGTGTGTTAATTTTTGCAGTTGTTATGCGGTCAACCGTTGTAAAATACATTTCCTTATGTATCGCGTATTCTTCGTGAGATTTTTCGTTTGGTTCCTGCGCCGCAAAATAGTTCGCCATCATCGCAGCACCGTACAAAACGCGGGCGCGAATCTTCTTAAAAGATGCTGCGCGTGACCACCGTGCAGATTTACTTTTTTTATTTGACTTGGCACAACTCATCAAAGGTTTCTCCGCAGCTAATATGGCTTTTTCATATCTGCTGCGGTCAACGCCGTTGTACTGCTCTGCAAAGCGCACAACAGGCTCTTTCGCCTGAGTCATGCATTGCTGTAATTGCTCATACGGCAGGATGTTGTGCTTGTCACTGAGAATCCAATCATTTACCAGCTTGCACTGACCCGCAAGTTTGCGATAAATATCCATACCGGCTTCTTTTAGCCAATATGCAACGCCAATTCGAGGGAATGCATCCAGCACTTTTTTGAGAAGGATGTAGTCTTTGCTGTTGGTCGGAATTGCCTCGTCATCATTATCAAGCAGTGTCCAATTCCGCCGCAGTAAAGGATAATTTTTGCTATCATCGTTGCTTTTTTTGACCGTTTCCAATCCGTTCAGCAAACGCTTACGCACATCCAGCCGGTCTACCATAATTGTTTCGATAGGAAAATTTGTCTTGGCAAAATCAAATGCCGCGCTGTCTATGCTGGTAAAAACGCGTTGGATATTCTGCTTGTTCTTTAGCTTGCTCAAAAAGGCTTCTGCGGCTTTTGTATCCTCGTAGGGGAAAAATTCAATCAGTTTTTCAGTATCCACGTTCGCACATAGGCAGCAATCAGCTTGTTGCCCCTGCACATTCAATGTGATAGTGTACAAGCCGAGCGTAGAAATATTATCCCAATCGCGCTCTTTGTCATATTTATCCACTGCCTTGTCAAAGCATTTATCGACTGTATGTGGGGAAATATCAAATATTTCAGCAAGCGTATTTATCTCCATATGCATAGCCTGCTGCCCAAGATGTTCTTTCACCTGCAAGGTCAGCTTTTTGTCTTCTTTATCCACAAGTTTGGAATCATCCTGCATTCTAGCATTGTATGTTTTCTGCTTAGAATAGCAGTTATAGCAAAGCCAGCGTATGCGGCGCAAATAAAGCGTTGCCGGGTGAATTTCGTAGGTGGGTTTCCTTCCCTTGTGCGGGATTTCCACTCTGCAATAATGCGTCAGCTTGGATTCCGACACGCTGGCAATCGCATTCTCCAGATAGCGTGTATGGCATTCCGGGCATTTGCCAACACTTTGTTTACACACCCAGTATGCAGCTGGAATCCCGCCCTTGGATGGTTCGTAACCGTAGACGGCATAATCATCCGGCAGGTCGATTTCCTTCAGCCTTGCATTGTATTTAGCGGTATCAGCCGCTTTGAGAATCCACTTCCCACGGATAAAGTGAGCCGACAGTTCCGGCTTCGGCCTCTTAGTTGACATCCTACACCCCCAACTTCTGCATTTGGGTACACTTACACAATATAAGAATTGTACCATAAATTTGCAGAATTGAAAACCCTTTTCCGTACATGTTGCCCAAAAACGCTTGTTGGGGCTGGTCGTGGCAGGTATTTTCATAAAAAGCAAAAAAGCAATCTCTTTTAGAAATGAACCAAATCACTTGCCCCAAACTGCCCCGGCAAGATTTACGCAAAAAAAGGAGCAGCCCACTTGGAAAATCCAAGCTAACTGCTCCCGGTTGCCGCTTACGAAACGTTTTTTTGCAACGTCATTTGAAGTAAAAGTTCTTGTGCAGCCGCACGGCCCCGTCATCGCAAATAACCATGAGGTCATGTTCCAAGTGTGCGAGGTCTGCGGGCTTGATGATAGGCTGCGGCTTCTGGCTGGTATCGGCGACCAACAGAGTGTGTTTTTCTCCTATCATTTTAGAAAAGTATTCCTGTGTTTCGGTATCCTTGCAGCCGAGCAGAACGGTAAACTTAAAGTTGCCCAGCATAGCTTTCCGTTCGTCTTTGCCGTAAATCATATCGAGGTCGGCCAAGGACTGAGTCAGCACCATAATACGGATGTGACGCTTTCGCAGTTTGCGCAAGGCCTCGGTGATTTGCAGGTTGCCGAACGAGGCAAATTCGTCAAGACAAAATAGAATCATCTGCTTGTGTTCCGGCGGTCTGCATGAAAAGTATTCCATCGACTGGGCCGTAATAATGCGCAGCAGGTCGCCATAGATTTTGAGTTTTTCGTCCGGGATGAAAATATAAATGCTGTTCTGCTCCAAAGTGGCCGGACAGATGGATTTCTCATAAGTCGGAACTTTTCTAAGTGCATTTTTAATTTTGCTGTTCGTTGCAAATAGTTTGAGCGCGTCATCTGCACTCTGCTTGCAGCCTGCGGTATTTTGCTCGCTGGCCCCGGCAAAGGAACTAATATATGCGTTGGCTGCGGTGTTTTCCTGTTTGGCAATATCGTTCAGCAGGGAGCGCCAATCATGGCCGAGGAAAAACTCGCAGATTTCGATAAAGCCCCAGCCCATACCATAGTAGCAGATAAGGGCTGCCGTTATCATCTTGCGCCCGTTTTTGGTGAAAAATACTCCCGCCTCGCTGTCGTTGGCCTTGTCCGGCAGCAGCAGATAGGCCAGCTGCTCCAAGCGCTCCTGCCGCTCGGTGTCATCCGGGGCCGCATCAATGGACGCAAACACATCATACGGAATACAATCCGCCGCCGTAGGGTCAAAAATGATTTTGTTCTCTGTCTGCACATTGGCGGATATGTCGCCGGATATGTCAACAACAAGAGCCGTGCCCTGCCAACTCCGCAAAGTCGGAATCAACAGGGCACTTGTCTTGCCTGTGCCGGATGGCCCCATTACAAGGATGTGTCCCTCGTCCTGTTCGGGGGAATAAGCCAGCAGGCCGAATTTTTTCCCCAACAACACACCCTGCGCCTTTTCTTTGGAGCGGTAGACGATATTCTTGCGGACGAATGGATTTGGCAGATGATTGGCCTGCCCGCGCAGATACACCAGCAGTGCTAGCACAACCAGCAGAATCAGTGTTGCGCCATATAGATAGCAGTTGATAATCCATACAATCTGTTTCATGCCTGCACCTTAAAAGTGAAGCCCCTGTTCCATTTTGGATTCTCCAAAATACAATGCGAGACGTTCCTCATTCTGCTGATATTCCTGTTCTCGTTCGGCTTTCAACTGTGCGACAGTGCGGTTTCCGCCCTGCCGCTTGGTTACGCCGGTCATAACATGAGCATCTTCCAAACCGTGCTCGTCCAGATAGCGTTGCAGGTCAGGGTGAAAATTGCGCAGTTCGCGGCGGTCAAGCACATCGTTTGCACAGATTTTGTAGCCCTGTTCGTGCTTCGGGTCTTCCTCAACAGGGATAAAACAGAAATGCAAATGCGGCTGGCCGCCCTCGTCATCATGGACGATGGCTTGCACGACATTTTCCTTGCCATAACGATTTTCTAAGAAATCGTATGCTGCGCAGAAAAAGTCGTCGTAGCGCTCCGGGTCTAAATCCTGCGGGGCGGTTACTATCCAGCCGACCATCACTTTTACATCATCACGATTGTAGCAGTACAATTCCGATTTGCGCTGCAAAAAATAGTCATACTCGGTCATGCCCCGGTCTGGCGACAGAACATAGTCATGTTCCAGCCGCTCCGGGTCAATGTCCCGGTTGCTCGAATGTTCGATTGTCCGCCGGTTGTGGCGAAGTTGATTGCGGACTACGCCCGCACTGAACTTCATGGCACACGCCATCATAATCTCTCCTTTCTCGGCGGGGATTCATGCCCCATCCGATTGCGGCTTAAAATGCACTGCAAAATCAGGCAGCGCATTTAGCCTCCGTCTGCTGTGTCATACAAGGTATGGTAGTTTCTGCGGAAACTCCCACCGCCCTTGCGGGCTTACCTTGCCAAAGGGGCGTGACCCCTCTGGACTCCCCGCTGCCGACAAGACCCGCTTGCCGTCAGTGGGGGCTGCGGCCCCCATCAGAACGACTTTCCGCCGTTCTTGCCCCCTTGGGTTTGCAGCCGTCTGCCGTGATGCACCATCACGCATCACACCACTGCTGCCATGCTGCAAAATCAATGAGATGCAGCAATTTCAGGCCGTCATACCAGTCAAAGTCTTTCTTCGGCTCGTTGGTGTATACAATCGTGGCCAGCACATTGTATACGATGGCTTCGTTCCAGATGTACTTCCAATTTGCAAGAACATCTTCCACCAGCCCGTTGTATTCGTCCTTAGAAGGGACATAACCGGGGACACGCTCTTTCAGCAGTGCAACCACACTATCCATATCCGACTGCACACATTCGTTGCAGGTTGAAATTTTCCCGTTGTCTTTCGCACTAAACGGGAAGCGTACAAGAATCTGTTTCAGAATGGCGCAGTCACGGATAGGATGGTTCCCCAGCCAACGGATTCCACGGGAGATGCACTGCTTAACGAGCCACGCATCCAGCGTTCCGGCTTCATGCTCCTGAAGGATGAAGCCTGCTTCAATACCCAGCTTTTCCGATACCGGCAGAAACTTGTCAAGGAACGCGCTGTTGGCGAACTCGCTTGCATCCACCTTCTCTTCCTTGACCACTCGATTGAGCAGCGCATTGTTCGTTTCGGACAGTTTGATGGTAATTTTCATTGTTGTACCTCGACTTTCTTCTTGGCCCTTTGCAGGGTACTTCTGGAAATGCCTGTCATGGCCTCCACCTGTTTATAACTATACTCACTTAGTAACCCAAGTGCGTGTTCCAACTGCAATGCCGTGAATTTCAGTGGGCGGCCATCCCGGAAGCCCGGTTTTGCCATTGCTGCCTGTCGGCCACTCTGAGTGCGCTCGATTATCTGCGCTCTTTCAAATTCAGCAAAAGCAAGCAGCATCGTTGCCACAAGCCGCCCCATAGGGGAGTTGTCCAACAGGCCCATATTGAGAATGTGAACGGCAACACCTTTATCCCGCAGCAAATCCACATACTGCAAACCTTCCTTTGCTGACCTGCAAAACCTATCCATTTTGCAGACCACCAAAGTATCACCTGCCTGTAATGATTTGCACAGGTTATCGAATACCTGCCGTTCGTGAGCGCCGGAAGCCGCCTCTTTTACAATAATCGCAGTAGGATAGCGCTCCTTTATCTGCTGCTCCTGCTCGGCCAAAGAGGTTCCGGGCACCTGCCCTTTGGTTGACACTCTGATGTAGCCATAATAGGCCATTTTGTACGCTCCTTTTGAACATAAGTTTTGACGCGGCCCAAATACCTGTTTTATGCGGGGCCGTTTCTGCGCACCAAAAGTTCAAACTTTTGGGCTTTTTAAGGAAGGTTTGGACTTTGCGCCGTTTTCCGGCACAAACAGGGGAACGACGGGGGATTGTCCCAACCGCGCCCAGTATTATGGGCAACTCTCGGCTTTGGGCAAGGGGCTTTCGCGGCATATCCTCGCTCAGCTTCGGTATTCCACGTTCCCCTTGCCACAGCCTCTATTTGCCTCTCTTTTTGGTCGCCGGTTGGGGCCAATAATTCCCACCCCCGCCAAAGGCGATTTAAAAGTGAACTTTGAAAGAGAGGTTTTCAAAATGAAAAAGACTGTCAAGACCAGCCGCGTTGCAGGACAGCTTGAAAAAATGTACCGTCTGCTGAACGCCAGATTTTTCAACGGGGAACTGCCCGAAGTTGTCATCAGCCTAAAAAAGACCGTGGGTGCTTATGGTCATTTCACTTGCAATAAAGTCTGGCAGGCAGGAGACGAGCGGCGATATGAAATCAACATCAGCAGCGCCACACTTAGCCGCCCAATCGAGGAAACCTGCGCCACGCTTTTGCACGAAATGTGCCATTGCCTTGCGGCAGAAAAAGGTATCAAAGATACCAGCGGTTCCGGGAACTTTTACCACAATCGGAAGTATAAGGAGATTGCCGAAAGTCACGGGCTTTGCGTTGAGAAGCATCCAAAATACGGTTGGACGATTACAAGCCCCGGACTTCCGCTGCTGGACTTCATCGAGGAACAAGGCTGGCAAGACCTTCAAATGTGCGAGGCGGTCAGCTTGTGGGATGTAATTGGAACGCTCCCCAAAGGGGCAGGCAACGGAACAGTCACCAAGACCAAGAAGCCCAGCAGCACCCGCAAATATATTTGCCCCTGCTGCCACCAGAGCGTGAGAGCCACAAAAGCCGTGAACATCCTTTGCGGTGATTGCATGGAGAAGATGGAACCCGCCGAGTAAGTGACCATCAGACAGAGACAACAGCCGAGTGAGAGTGGGCCATTTTATAATGCACTTTTTAAGGTGAAGGGATTTCAAATGAACTGGAAATATGATTATTATAATTGCCCCGATGACCCAGATACCGGCGTTCCTGCCTGCGGTGACCTGCCGGAATGTAAAAGCTGCGAATGGTATCACCTCATTACTTCCGCGCAGAAATGCACAACTACATAAACAAAAAAGCAGAGAGTCATCCGTAAGAGGATAACTCTCTGCTTTTTGTAAAGCCTTTTCTGCACAAGTTTGGTGTCAATGTGGTGTCAAATCAGCCAAACGCGGTTGATAAAAGGCGTGGAATCAATGCTTTTTAGTCAATGGGCTTCATCGTGGGGAACAGCAGAACATCGCGGATCGAGGCGCTGTCGGTCAGCAGCATAACAAGACGATCCACGCCGAAGCCGAGGCCGCCTGTGGGGGGCAGACCATACTCCAGCGCGTTGACATAGTCATAATCGACCTGTGCCCGGCACTCCGGCTCGATGGCCTTGCGCTCGGCGACCTGACGCTCAAAGCGGGCCTTCTGGTCGATGGGGTCGTTCAGCTCGCTGAACGCATTGCCATACTCGGTGCAGTCGATGAAGTACTCAAACCGCTCGGTGAAGGCCGGATCATTGGGCTTGCGCTTGGCAAGCGGGCTGATCTCAACGGGGTAATCATAGATGAAGGTAGGCTGGATCAGCTTATCCTCAACAAAGGCGTCAAAGAACTCTGCGAGGATTGCACCCTTGGTCGGGACCTCGGGCAGCTCAACATGATGCTCCTTGGCGGCGGCAATGGCGTCCTCATCGGTTTTCCAGTCGTTGAAATCAACGCCGGAGTACTTTTTGACCGCCTCAACCATTGTCAGAC
>OGJH01001938.1_pt1 | contig 15253 bp, 13 predicted proteins | sample 1572021 | NCBI WGS metagenome assembly OGJH01 (sample SAMEA2582098, study PRJEB24529) | metagenome | biome: Human gut stool | place: China | collected 2011
CGTCCATCCATTGCCCTCCCATTATAACAAAAATAAGCATAGTCTCCGAGGCTTCCTATACGCTTCGGGTGCTATGCTTATTTTGTACCAGACAATATGAAATGACTCCTGCGCTTGTAAAACGTGGATTTACCTGTCATACTTTTAGCGCAAACTCAAAAGTACCAGACCTACCACATACAAGGAGGAGTCATCATGGCAAGTATAATCTACGTCGGCATGGATGTCCATACCACAAATTTCACTTTTTGCTGCTATACCGTAGATTCCGACCGCGGCTTTGCTGTTGCGCAAACAGAACCGGATTACCGTCAGGTAATCAAGTATATGGAACGTGTCCAGAAGCAACGCGGTGAAGAATGCAAATTTGTTTGCGGCTATGAAGCTGGCTGTTTGGGTTATTCACTCTACCACCAACTCACCAGATGCGGTGTGGACTGCGTTATTCTGGCACCTTCAACGATGCATCAGGAAAAGGGGAAACGGATCAAGACGGATCGCCGAGACGCAGAAAACATTGCCAGATGCTTGGCGTTTAGTCTGTATAGCCCCGTTTATGTCTCTACCACAGAAGATGATGCCGTGAAAGAATATATCCGTATGAGAGATGATATCAAGGCTGATCTGAAGCGTGTAAAGCAACAGATCATCGCATTCACTACTCGACACGGTTTTGCTTTTGATGGAAAGAGCTACTGGACACAGAAACACCTCAAATGGCTGGAGACACTCGTCTTTGAGCATCCTCTTTATAAGGAAACCCTTCAGGAATACTTGATTCTTTACTATATGCTGGATGAGAAAGTTGCGGTCTATGACACCCGAATCGAGGAAATGTCCCATCTGGAGCACTATGAAGAAAATGTGCAGAAGCTCTGCTGCTTCCGCGGTGTTGCCGCTCATACCGCATTATCTTTGCTGGTTGAGGTAGGCGATTTCCAGCGTTTTCGCTCTGCCAAACACTTTGCCGCCTATCTCGGTCTTGTTCCCGGAGAACATTCCAGCTCTGATAAACAGATACGCACCAGTATTACAAAGGCAGGAAACACCCATTTACGGCGACTGTTGGTCGAGGCAGCTCAATCCTACAATCGAGGAGCCATTGGGAAAAAGAGCGCAGCGCTCAAGGCCAGACAGGGCGGCAATCCTGCCGAGGTCATCGCTTACGCGGATAAAGCCAATGAACGCATGCAACGCAAATATTACCGCATCGCATTTAAGTCCAGGCACAATATTGCCAAAACCGCAATTGCGCGCGAACTGGCCTGTTTTGTCTGGGGTATGATGACCGGAAACATTTCCAACGCGGCGTAGTATCCATTCCCTTGGGGATGATATTACGTCTTGGAAACATGCGTCAAGGATGCTGCGCACCGCGTTTCGCGGCTTCGTCCTTGACCCAGTTCCCAATCCATAATAGAAAGTGAGCAAGGGATGGATTCGATTCAAGTCCCTCGGGCGAGGGCATTTGTGAGGAGCTGAGCACATGAATATGGTTCAGCTATCTACGTATTGACTATGATGGCACTTTCGTGATCCACGACTGAAGACAGTAGAGCTCCTGGCGGACCATTGACCTGTGGTACCCAATCCACGTATAACAGAGTGGCCAATGCCGGAATTCTGATCGTCTCAGCTCTTCTCACATGCCCTTGCTCAAATATTTGCTTTTGACAGGCAATTTCCCCCTTGACAAGAGTCATTTCATAATAGTCAATAAAAGGGAGCTGCGTCTCGATCAGAGACGCAGCTCCCTTTTTCAATTCAAAACTTCCGAAACCGTTCCTTCATCTCATCGTCTGTGAATTCTCCGCGCTCCGCCTGCTCCAGTACCTGCATCGCTTGCGCAACGGCGGCGTTCCACTCGTCCACGCCGATCTTCCCTCGGACCTTTCTCTGCTTCAGCCGATTATAGGTACGGTCATATTCCACACGGGCCGGACTGCGGTTTGCCTTGCCCTGCGCTTCCTTGCGGTGCGCTCCCACCTTCCGGCAGGTTCGCTCCGTCTCGCCGGGTGCAATATTGCCGCAGTAGCATGTGTTGTAGCCGTCGGTCAGCAGAAAATACTTTCCACAGTTATGACACCGCCGCGGCGCGTTCCCGATCGCCAGACCGCGGTAGAACTCCGTGCGCAGAAAATCGTGTAAATAGTTGAAGGTCGTCTTCTCTGCAACGAAGCACTCACCCTCGGTTTCTTTCCGCATCATAGGAACGAAGTCGATCTCCACGGAAAATCTCTGGTCAAAGTCCTCATCGAAAAACAGCGCACCGGTTCGAAGCATATCTGCATAGAAGGATGCGTACGCCGTTCCGTAAGCCTCGCTGTTTCTCCGCTTCAGCGGCTCAAAGTATTTCTCAGTCATGATCCTGAGCTGCAAGCGAAGTGCCCGCACTCTGTCTGCAAAATGCGCCAGATCATTGATCATACGCTCGTACATCTCGCGTCCCTCCGAGTGTACCTCCTGCACTTGCTCCCACTTCTCCTTCTGCTCGTAAAGTCTTTCCAACAAATGATAGCTGAGTTCCAGAACCATATTCAGGTCACGGTACACCGGCATGGTAAAAATGATATCCCAAACAGCGTTCAGCTTCTTTTGCGCGAAGACGACAGCGCTGTTTGTCTTTTTCGAGAGCAGCGCCTGCGCCGCAGGGATGAACTCCTCCACACGGCGGTCGATCTCGCTCAATACCTCTTCGTCCATGTTCGCGATCTCCACACAGCACTGCCCAATGGGATAGCTCGTATCGCTTCGGAGGAACTTATTCAAGCCTGCCACCATGGCAAGTTTACCGCTCTTCCCCTCGCCGCGTTTTTTCTCAATGAATGTAAAAATCGGATCGTTTGCCGGTTTGTGCATCACATAGCTCTGCATGACTTCATATTTTTGTATGGAGGGTAAACTGCCTATGAAGGAAATCCCGATTTGGGAAAAGAGCAATCTGAGCTTGGAGGAGGCTGCGGCTTATTCCGGCATTGGTATCAACAAACTGCGTGAGATCACCAACGAGGACCGGTGCAAATTTGTCCTCTGGGTGGGCAACAAGCGCCTAATTAAACGCCGCCTGTTCGATCAGTTCATCGAGCAGGCGTATTCTATTTGAAATTTGTGGTGTAAATCGGAGCCTTGATATGATACAATAAGTGTGTCATATCAAGGCTCTTTCCATCACGGGAAGGAGTTTGACAATGTCCGAAAAGCGCAAAGACAACAAAGGACGCATCCTGCGGACAGGAGAGAGCCAGAGAAAAGGCCTGATTTATCAATATCGGTACACAGACATTCGCAGCAAGCAGCAGACGGTGTATTCTTCCGATCTGAAAGAACTGCGTGAAAAAGAAAAGGAAATCCAGAAGCAGCTCGATGATGGCATTGATTATTTGCCTGAAAATCTGCGTAGAGTTACGGTAATATGTGTAGGTTTCCGACACAACAGCAAAAATGAAAGAAGTGCCAAACGCCCTGAAATATCAAGGCTTGGAGGCTTTTGAAGGGATATAACAGCAATGACAAAAATCTTATTCATCTGCCACGGCAATATCTTAAGAAGCCTCGAAAAAGCCTGCTATATCAATGGTTTTCATCGCTCAAACGGCGCCTACTACACCACAATTACACCATTTGTGAAAGAGTCTTGATATGACGAAATTATAAAATAAAAAGGGCAGAGTGGCATCTTGTTGATGTACTCCGCCCTTGCTGAATCATAGATGCGCCTCTTTTTCCTCTGCCAATGAATGGATAGCATTCTAAATACATAGGCAGCGCGCATTTCTATAAATGTACACTGCAAACTTGCTGTTGAATTTTACAGCAAAATGGGATATACTATGTTTGAAAGGAGCTGATAGATAATGCCGAACATTAAACCCATTTCTGACCTGCGAAATTACAGCGAGGTACTGCATGATGTGACTGTGGGCGCTCCTGTCTTTTTGACGAAAAATGGGCGCGGGCGGTACGCTATCGTGGATATGCAGGACTATGAGAGAACACAGGCGACCATCCGCCTGATGAATGAGCTTGCAAAAGGCCGCCACTCCGGCGAAACGGAAGGCTGGCTGACACCGGACGATATGAGGGCGCACTTCCGCGCAAGAGCGAATGAAGAATAAAATTCATTATTCACCCGAGTCCCGTCGCGATTTGGATGATATTTGGGATTACATCGTATTGGAACTTCAGAATCGTTCTGCTGCGGAGCGCGTGATAGATCACATTATGAACGCGGTTGACCCGTTGAAAAATTTCGCAGAAATGGGAACCCCGTTATCCTCCATTGCAGATATAGGAACTGACTATCGTTTTCTTGTCAGCGGCAATTATATGGTATTTTACCGTGTGCAAGGTTGCGATGTCTACATTGACCGCGTTCTCTATGGACGAAGCGATTATATGAGCAGCTTGTTCAAAGACTCGCTGCGCGAGGAAACAACCGAATAAAATTAAAAACCGGCAAGTTTCTACAGAAACTTGCCGGTTTTTGGCTCAAGTAGAATTATAAGATTTCATCAAAAGGATAAAAAAGAGTATCGGACGGAAACAATCAGTATTCCAATATATTAGCCTATCTGTCTCAACAAATCTCTGACGATACTTTCAATCCAGTCAATTTCGTCTGCAGGAAGCCCCCCTGTATGCATAATTATATTGCGAGACATTTCCAAATCATCCATGCGAGACATGAGCCATGCCTGGTTAGGAATTATATCCGAAAAGTCATCCCAATTAGCAATAACGATTTCCCCCAGATTTCCAAGCATAGTATTGAAAAACGAGCGGGAGACAAATAAAATGTTCTCATATCAGCAAGCAGTGAAATATAAAGTAACCTTAAAATATCTGCCGGCGACGCAAAAAGGCAGGTACTCGCTAAGTGCCTGCCTTTATTAATCCTGCTCTCAATCCGCGCCCTGCGTGGACTCTGCGCAGCGGGCGACGAACGACGCGACTGCGTCATCGGCGCTTGCGATGCTGCCGTCCAGCAGTTCGTTTGCCGCATGGCTCAGGAGCGTGCCGATGTAGGCCGGAACCGTTCCATCGCTGACGACCTTCATCTCCACCTTATCGATATCGTTCAGCGCGGTGTAGCGCTCATCCGTTGTTTCCTTAGCAGCAGAGGGAACGCCCTTGATAGAAGCAAGCGGGTTCAGCTCGTCCTGACGGGCCATAAAGCGCAGAAATTCGACCGCGTAGTCCTGCGCGTCACTCTCCTTTTTGACTGAAAAGCTGCTGCCTGCGAATGCCCCGGAAAAATGCTATATGCCGCAATAACAGAAGGCCGCCATCTCGGGGTGCAGTAGCTCCCTGAGATGGCGGTTTATATGCTTACTGCTCAAATTCCTTCGACCAGTCGCGGTTCTCACGCTTGGCGGTCTGCGTTTCGTGAGCGCCGTCCGCCTTGCGCTCGTACTCGTGCGAGTTCGTCGCCTCCTGCATCGCAAGATAGCCCCAGAAGGTCTCCGGATTGTCCGGCCAGACGATCTGGTTTGCGAGCAGGTCGCTCTCCTTCTCCGGCAGGCGGTGCAGCACGCGGTTCAGAAGCGTCGCCGTCTCGGCGCGGGTGAGGTTGCTTTCCGGACAGAACACCGTTTTGCTGCTTCCTTCCACCCAGCCGTTGCCGTAGGCCTTGCCGATCGCATTCTCGGCCCAGTGGCCGGAAATATCGGTGAACGGCGTGTCGGCCGACTTGGCAGTCTCGTCAAAGCGTGCGATCATCGCGGCGAATTCCGCGCGCGTGATGGGTGCGTTCGGGCGGAATGTACCGTCGGGATAGCCGCTGATGACGCCCATCTTCGAGAGCGTGGACACCGCCGCGGCGTACCACGCGGTATCCGACACATCGCTGTAAGCGTTGTCCTTCGTCAAATTCTGCATGCGCACATCGTCCTTGAGGAGACGGAAGAGCACGGTCGCCACCTCGGCGCGGCTGATGCTTCCGTTCGGGCGAACGGTGCCATCCTCGTAACCGAGCAAGTAGGCGTAATGATCCTCGCCGTTGAGCATTTCCGGGATGGGCGCAAGCGTTATTTTCGTATCGTCCGGCTTTGCGGGCGTAGACGGGGTCGAGGGTCTGCGCCGCGCGCTGAAACGCGCGTAATAGGTCGTTCCCTGCCAGACAGCGCCGTCCGCCTTCTTCGGAACGAACGCCAGCTCAGTCGAAAGCTGCGTGCCGTCGGCGCTGTACCAGCCGTCAAACTTCGCACCGCTCTTCGCCTGCGCGGTCGAACCGTGAGCCGTTCCTGTTACAGCGTCAACGGGCTCCGACTCGACAGTCACCGTGCCGAGCTCCGTGTCGCTGGACACGTAGCCGATCGTCACCCTCTGCTCTTGCCAGACGGCGTAGAGGGTCACCACATCGTTATCATTTGTAAGATTCGGAAACTCCTCGTCCAGCTTGATACTCTCCTGATCCCCGTACTTGACCTTGTCTGTCGACTCCGTTGCCCAGCCCACGAATCTATAGCCCTCGCGGCTGAAGGCACACTTCTCCAGCGGATGAGCCTGCCCGTGCGGGAAGGTCTGGTCCTCCATCGTATCCGTGCCACCGTTGGCGTCATAGTGCAGCACATACTGCTTCAGACGGAACCGCGCCACATAGCTGCCGTCTTGGTAGCGTCCGGACGAGCCCTTTTCCGGCGTATAGGTCATTTTGTCTGTCAGGGGATGCTTCCCCTGCGCATCGTACCAGCCGACGAACACGCTGCCTTTTCCCGGCACAGCCGTCGCGCCGCGCGCCGTGCCGGTCTCGGGATTGAGCGACTCGGAGACCATGCCGTCCTGCGGGCCGAGCTCATTACTTTCCGTCGGATTGAGCTTGACCGTGCCGAGCGAAGTCGGTTCCGGCGTGTAGGAGATGGTCACATCGGGCAGTTTTTCCCACTGGGCGTAGAGGGTGATCGTACCGTCGTCCTCAATCTTATTTCCCCGATAGATCGTCACCTCTGCAAACGGCGCTTTATCAGCATAGGTGCGTCCCTGCCCATTTTCTCGGGTCGGATACTCCGCCCAGCTAGTAAACACATACCCCGGACGCTTAAATTTGTTCTTCCTGAGCATGGTCGGCTGGTCTTCCGAGTCGGGATCATGGAACATCTGCGGCGGCATTACGCCGTTCACATTATCGCCATTTCTATCAAATTCGACAGTAAATCTGTCGCGCGCGAACACGGCGATATAGCGCACCACGAGCACGGGCGTTCTGTTCTCCCCTCTGCTCTCCGCGAGCGGATTCAGCTTCGCCTGCATCATGGCCGCGGTAACGGTCAGGGTCGTGCCGTTGATTGCACTTCCATTCACCGGCTCCAATTTGCCGTCGTCGCTCTCTTCATACCAGCCGACAAAATGGTAGCCGTCACGCGGAGCTGCGGTCGAGGAAACGGTACCCTCGTCTACCTTACCGTTCTGCACCATAAAGCTGCCGCTCTTTGGGTTCACATCGCCCCAGTTCGAATCGTTGACGGCAAAGTCCACCGTTGCCACGTCTTTGTCCTTATAGACGGCGTAGAGCGTTACTTTCCGCTTGTCCTTCGTGATTCCAAGCTTTCTGTATCCGACGGAATCGCCGGGGGCCTGCGTTTCGATAGTACTCAAGTTATTCTCTGGCTTTACAAGGCTCCAACCGGCGAAATATTTGTCATCCGGGATTTCCGTCCCGTCAGGAAGCTCCATCAGTTTGATCGACGCGCCGAAGGGAATGCCCGTTGGGGCATTGAGGCCCGACTTACTGCTGCCCAGCAGCGCGGCATAGTCGTAGCTTGCATATTTCGGATCGCTGATAGGCATTCCATCGCCGGTATCATACACCACAGTGTAGGTATACGGGGTGAATTCCCACTGGCCGGTCAGCGTCAGATCCTTTCCCGGCATGTTGAATTTGTCGCCCGCAGCAACAATACCTTTATTGTCACCTTCATTGTCGCTGCGCTGCCAGCCCTTGAATGACCAATCTCCATAGAGCGTCACGTTGCCCGTGACCAGCACGTCTATCGGATTGCCTTCCTCATCCGTGGTCTGATTGCGGTCAGGCTCGGCCTGCGCCGTAACGCTCTCGCCGCGGTAGTAGTTTTCCGTCAGCTCGAAGCTGCCGCTCGGACTCCAGCGGGTGTTGTCCGCAAACTGGTAGGTCAGCGTGTGCTCCTTCTCCGGAATAAATGTCCAGAAGCCCGTCAGCGTGCGGTCCCCCGTCACCTTGATAAGCTCTGTCTCGCGGATCACAATATCAACGTCGTTCCCGCTGCTCCCGTCTTCTTTGCCGTCATGCCAGCCGGTGAAGACCCACTTGCCGGGAACCGTTCTGCCATCTTTCGTGACCGTGCCGTCGATGGTCGTCTTGTCTTTTATAAAGTCTTTGGAAATATAATACGTGCCGCCATCGATGACTGTACCGGGACTCGGAGGATCCGGCGTATTCTGCGGGCATTTACCGGCAGCCACACTTGCCCACTGATACGTCACCGTATGTGTGGGGGCAAAGCGGGCGTAGATCGTCTGCACGCCCTCGCGGCTCACGTTATAGCTGTGCGTCGGCTTGCTGCTGACGAGCTCATATTTGTTGCCGTCGACCTGCTGATACCAGCCCATGAATTCGTAGCCTGCATTAGCCGCCGCAGTCACGGTGACGCGTTCACTGGCCGAAGCAAAATAGTCCTTTGCCGCCGGGTTGTTCGCTACGGACTCGCCCACGTTGCCGACGATCTTGACCGTGCCGCAGTCCGTATTCTCCCGAAAATCAGCGCTCACCTTGCCGTTCTCGTCCTTCACGCGCGAGGCGGTGACAAAGCGCTGGCGCCACTTCCACTGGGCGATGAGCGTTGCGCCGACGGATTCGAGCTCCGTCGTCTCGCCATTTGCCGTAAAGGTAAAGGTTTCGCTTTCCGCGTCATAGCTCACGGTGTGGACCGCGGGCAGCACTTTATTATTATTTTGTGGCAGCAGCCAGCCGTCGAAGCGCCAGCCATCCTTTGTTGTTTCGGCAGCCTGCGCCGTATAAGGTCCACGCGGCGTCAACACGCCGCCACTGCCCGCCTGCTGCGCAAAGGAGACCGCATTTGTCCCATTGTCGCCGTAGGTATACCGGTTTCCGCCGTTGGCCTCATATATGACCATAGGCTTTTTGACAAAGACCAGCACGATATCCGCCGGTTCCTCCACAGGGTGCTCATAAGTATAGGTTCTGTCAACTTTATCCCAACTCGGACTCGTTGCGGGAATAAACTCCTTCTTCAGTCCATTCTGCGTCTGGCGCGTGACATACGCGCCGACAAACTGAACATCGTCGCTTTCCGGTTCGACCGCCTTCACCGTGATGGGGCTGCCGTTAGCCACTACCAGCTCTGACATGCTGCCGCGAATCTCGTAATACACGTTTTTGCCGCCGGTCGGAACGCCGATAAAGCCCGATCCCCCCGCCGTGGCCGCCGCCGTGATGGTCTGATAAAGGCTGAAATGAATATTGTCGATCAGATTACCGAGCGTCTTATTACTCGTCGCCGCAGAATAGGAGCAGAAGGCAAAGACGGTCTTCGTCTGCCCGTCCGGCACGGCGTAGCGGCAACTGTATGCAAGCTTTCCCGCCGCATAGGCCGAGCTCTTCGTGCCGTAATTGCCCCAGGCCGTGTTACTCGTGCCGATGATCCAGACATTCCACTTCTCCGTGTACACGTCAGACGGCGAAGCGCTGAACGCATCACCGATGTCATTCTGGAAGCCGCCGTTTGCGGCAAACTTTTTGGAGTAGACCGTGATCTTCTGCGTACAGCCGGTAACCGGAATGTTCACACCCAGCTTCTCAGCATGGCTCTTCACCCAGTCCGTCATGCGCATGAACTGGTCTTTTCCGGCTTTGTTCGGTTTGTCAGGTTTTTCGTCCTGCTTCGGGCCGATGATGAGCGCCATATGGTCATCGCCCTCGCGGCCGCGATGAGAAAGGCCCCACTCATACACATTGCCGCCGACCGTCTCGGCATACTGATAAAGCGTGCTCTCTTCGTCGGCGTTCAGCTCTGCAAACTGAGATCCGTCCGGAATAGTCTGGTCGCCCATAAGCTGGGGAGCATCTTTGCCGTTCCGCCTCGATCCGAACTCGATCTTTCGGTCGGATGCCGTTGTATCCCAGTCAGGAACCTCCTTTGCAGGCCACTGCGGCGAATTCTTGTCGTGAAACGCAGGCTCCTCAAAGCTGCCGTTTTTGATGGCGTTCTCCGTAACGCTGCGCGTATCGGCCGCCAGAATAGAAGTTGGCAGCAAACTCAGTGCCATTGCCAGCACCATCAATCCGCAGACGGCCCGCTTTTTCCAATCTCCTTTGATGTCCATGATAGATCGTCTCTCCTTTTATGGGGTGTGAAGAAAGTCTCTAACCCACTGTTTTTATTGATGCATAGAATTGGATTATAGCATTGTGCAAACAGTTATTCAATGGGCATTTTAATGAGGCTCTCCAAAAGTGATCGAATCTTTTTGCCGTTTTTGGCCATTGAAAATCATGTGATCCGCATTTCGTTTTTCTTTTCCCGCGCACCACTTTTAGCCAAATATCAGGTTGAGCGTCCCGTACTGATGACGTAAAGTTTTCGCTGAAAGCGGCTTCCCCAATTTGCTCTTGTACTCTGTGCGCAGATAGACAAGATATTTTTGAATATCAACAGGGCTGATTTCCTGCAAGACAGAACCCTTGAAATACTCCGATATAATGCGCGTCATGTTCTTGTAAAACGCTATGGTGTTCGGCTTGTCGTTTTCTCCGCGTATCTGCAAAACGAACCACGTATCATTCACAAACGACACAAAATCATCCCGCCGCTTATCGGGCGGTAGGCGGTACGCGCTGCCGAGTTTCTTTTGCTTCTGGTACTCTGCTTTGACTTCCTCTTCCCACGCACCCGCCGCACGTTCCGCCGCTTTTCTTGCCTTTGCTGGCGTCAAGTCGGCGGGCGCTGTCCAAGTGGTGTATTTTCTGATTTGCTTGCCGCGCACATCACGCTCTAAGCAGACGATAAAGCGGAAAGAAATAATCTTGCCGTTTTTCTTGTTTTCTCGAATGTTCGCCATTGAAACGCACCCTTTCATTTCTGACGTATCAATGACTTTCACGCGCTATTTTCGCAGTTGTGCGCTTTTTTGTGCGCTTTTGGAGTTTTCACGCATTTTCGCACTACACGTTTTGCTCTTAAAAGTTGCAAAAAAGCCTTGAAATCATACGATTTCAAGGCTTTTCTTGGTCCGAGTGGCGAGATTCGAACTCACGGCCTCATGGTCCCGAACCATGCGCGCTACCAACTGCGCTACACCCGGATATGAAATTGTGCGGCTCACGCCGCGAACAGTAGTATTATATGAGCTTCCCCCCGTTCTGTCAAGAGGGAAATCCACATTTTTCAAAAAGCCCCGCGGCGCGCGGCCGCAGGGCTCTGGCGGGAGCATGTGAGGATCGAACTCACCCGAGAGGCTCTTCACCCCTCTCACCGGTTTTGAAGACCGGGGGGCACACCAGCACCCATCTACTCCCATGTGAGAGGCGACAAAAGCCGCCTCATTTTTCTATCTCGCCAAACTGCGCGCCCGGCCTGCGGACATCGCCCTCGCGACGAAGAATGCCCCGACGGTCGTAGTATTCCAGCACCAGCAGCGCGTGGTCGCGCGAGGTGCCGAGCGCGTCGCGGAATTCTCCCAGCGTGAGCGTGTCGTGCGTTTCGAACCACGCCTTCACCCTTGCGTCGACCGCATCCAAAACGTTTTTTTCGACGCAGAGCTCTGGCGCGAGCAGCACAAGCTCGCCGGTAGATAAAAGACTCTCAAGCACGCGCGCGCACTCCACGCGGTCTTTTTTGTCGAACAGCGCACAGAGCGCGTCCTGCTTTTTGCCAAGAATTCCCGCCGCGCGGCAGGTGCGCAGCAGCTCTTCCCGGATGGCGCTCTGCCGCTTGGTCAGATGCACGGAAAAGTCCGCAAGCGCGCAGTGCTCCGCCGTCAGCGTGAGTTTTCCCTCGCGCGCAAAGCAGGCGAGGATCGCGTCTGCATTTTCCCGTGCTTTGCCGCGCAGAAGCCGCTGCCGCGCCTCGGCGAGGCGCATGCCCGCGTGCAGCGGATGTTCGCGGTGGTACTTTGTCAGCATCGTCTCACAGTCTGTCCACAGCCTGTCCAGCGTCGACGATGTAAGATAGCGCGACGGCGCGATCTCGACGAGCTTTCCCCGCGCACAGAGCACGGCGAGCATTTCCACCAGTTTTTCTTCCGGTTCATCGAAGCACGCGGCAAGGTCCGCAAGCGTCATGCCATCCGCGCCGTGCTCGCCGACGGCCTGCACGAGCTTTGCCTCGTCCGATCCGCTCTCGCGCACGTCGAGCGAGGCGATCACGCGCGCATCGTTTCGCTTGTGCCGGTACGGATGCTCGTCCAGGATCATCCCGCCGCCGACGGTCTCGAGCGGCGAGTAGAAGCGCACGACAAAGCGGTCGCCCTGCCGCGCGGCGAACGCTTCGCTCAGCCGCAGCTGGGCATAGCAGCTCTCGCCCGGACGCAGCGCGTCGCGGTCCAGCAGCACTGCCTTTGCAAGGCGCACCGCCGCACCGTGGTAGAGGTGCAGGCGCGAGCCGCTCTCGATGATCCGCTTAGAATCCGGCAGATTTTGCAGTTTCACGTCCAGCATCAGCGACGGCTGCATCGAATCCGGCCTGCACAGCACATCGCCGCGGCTGATGCTCTCTTTTTTGATGCCCGCTAAGTTGACCGCCGCGCGCTGTCCGGCGTACACCGCCGACACGTCGCGCCCGTGCACCTGCAAATTGCGCACGCGGCACTTATTCCCGAGCGGCATGAGCTGCGCCTTGTCGCCGACGGCGATGTGCCCGTCGATGAGCGTGCCGGTGACGATCGTGCCGAAGCCGTCGACGGAAAACACGCGGTCGATGGGCAGGCGGAACGGCGTGCGCGCGCTCTTTTCCTCCGCGTGCAGCGTCAGAACGCGGAGCGCTTCGCGCAGGGCCTCAATGCCTTCGCCCGTGCGGATGGACGTGCGCAGGATCGGCTTATCCTCTAAAAACGTGCCCTTGACGCGGCTTTTGACGTCCTCTTCGAGCATGTTCAGCCAGTCCTCGTCGACTAAGTCGGTCTTTGTCAGCACGATGAGTCCGTCCTTCACACCGAGCAGCTGCAGGATGTCCAGATGCTCGACTGTCTGCGGCATGAAGCCCTCGTCCGCCGCCACGACAAGCATCGCAAGGTCGACACCGCCCGCGCCGGCGAGCATGTTCTTGATGAACCTCTCGTGCCCCGGCACATCGACGATGCTCGCACAGCTCCCGTCCGGAAAGTCGAGGCGCGCAAAGCCGAGGTCGATCGTGATGCCGCGCTTTTTCTCCTCGGCCAGCCGGTCGGTGTCCACGCCCGTGAGCGCCTTGACGAGCTCGGTCTTGCCGTGGTCGACATGACCCGCCATGCCGATGATAACATGCTTCATCGGATGGCCTCCGCAGCCGCCGCGGCGATCTCGGCAAAGTCTTCCTCTCGAATCGTGCGCACGCACAGCAAATACTGCCTGCGGTGGATACGCGCGACGATGGGCTTAGCGCGAAGGCGCAGCTTCTCTTCCAGTTCATCCACGCTGAGCCTCCCCGGCTCGATCGCGACGGCCCAGCCGGTGAGCTCCTGCGCCGGAGCGCTGCCGCCGCCGACAGCGTCGCCCGTCCACACGAGCTGCGAGGAAACGCCTGCGTCCGCGAGCGCCTTTTGCAGCCGCAGCGCCTTGGCGTGCAGCTTATCCTCGCCCGCCGACAGCATCGCGAGCGTCGGGATCTCTCGCACGGCGATCTCGGCATCCAGATAGGCGCTGAGCGTCGCGTGCAGCGCGGCAAGCGTCATCTTGTCGAGGCGCAGTGCCCGCGCAAGCGGGTGTTTTTTGAGCCGCTCGATGTACGCTCGTTTGCCGACGATCAGCCCCGCCTGCGGCCCGCCAAGCAGCTTGTCGCCGGAAAACGACGCAACATCCACGCCCGCGTGCAGACTTCTCTGCACCGTCGGCTCGCCGCGGATGCCAAACGGTTCGAGGTCGACGATTGCCCCGCTGCCGAGGTCTTCAATGAGCGGCAGGCCGTGCCCATGCGCGATCTCCGCCAGCTCCTCCCGCGGTACGGATTCGGTAAAGCCCACGATGCGGTAGTTGCTTGTATGCACCTTCAAAAGCGCTCTCGTCTGCTCGCCGATGGCGGCTTCATAGTCGCGCCGGTGCGTCTTGTTCGTCGCGCCGACCTCGCACAGCGTGCAGCCGCACTGCGTCACGATCTCCGGAATGCGGAACGAGCCGCCGATCTCGACGAGCTCGCCGCGCGAGGCGATGACCTCTCCCCCGCCCGCGAGCGCGGACAGGATGAGCAGCACCGCCGCGGCGTTGTTGTTCACGGCCATCGCCGCCTCCGCGCCCGTCAGGCGGCACAAAAGCGCCTCCACGTGCTGATAGCGCGAGCCGCGGCAGCCGTTTTCCACATCGTATTCAAGCGTCGAATAATCTCTCGCCGCCTCTGCCGCGGCGTTCGCCGCGCGCTCGCTCAGGCAGGCGCGGCCAAGGTTCGTGTGCAGCGTCACGCCGGTCGCGTTGATGACCGAGCGCAGCGTCGGCAGCTGCTTTTCCTCTGCACGTGCCAGAATGCGCGCGCAGAGTATGCCTGTCTCCGGCAGCGCGGAAAGGCCGCCGCGCACTTCGTCTCGCAGCGCGTCCAGCTCCTCGCGCACGCTCTCGCGCAGCAGCACCGGCGGCAGCGCCGACACCTTGAGCTCGTCCCGACCGAGCAGCTCGTCCACCCGCGGGATGGAACGAAACAGATTTTCTTCCACGCTTTTCCCTCCCCGCGCCCGACACGCAGTGCGTCGGGCGCCAGCTCTCCAGTTTGCCTTTACCCTATCAGAAAGGCCTTCGCCCGTCAAGAAAAACCAGAACCGTTCGCTGAATCAGCCATGCAGTTCTGGTTTTTCTATTGTTCACAAGAGCACGGATCGTCCCGTGGCCGCAAATTTTCAATTCTTGAAAATTTCTGTCTCTTTGGGACAGCTTCCTGTCGGGGCGTGCCCGCCTCAAGCCCTGTTGGGATCAAGTATGGCAAACTGGAACTTTCAAATTAGTCTTTGCAAACAACCTTTGAACCTTCACCATCAATTACAATTCCCTGACGGTTGTTAATTGGGGATAGATTCAAATCCGAAAATTCAGTCATTATTTTCTCGGTAACTTTCTTAAATGGTGCTGTAAGATAATGCGGAA
>OGJH01001940.1_pt1 | contig 15204 bp, 14 predicted proteins | sample 1572021 | NCBI WGS metagenome assembly OGJH01 (sample SAMEA2582098, study PRJEB24529) | metagenome | biome: Human gut stool | place: China | collected 2011
ATCGAACGGTAGCGGAAACTACCATTACGTATATGAAAAGTCTTAGAAATATCCAGCCATAATAAACTCGCAAAGCGTGTTTATTATGGCTATCGCGGCAGTCGCCAAGGTCATATCAGGAATATGACTTTGGCTCGTTGCTCGCGTAAATTGAAGCTTCTGGCATCGTTGATGTATGCACACCTGCTTTCCTCATATATGCTGTCGTCCGTATATTAATAATATGTGCTAAACAACAACATTTTAAAGATACTTCTTAAGTATATCAGCCTTATCTGTCTGCTCCCATGGGAGGTTAAGGTCTGTACGTCCAAAATGTCCATAGCTTGCTGTCTGCTTATAGATTGGTCTTCTTAAATTAAGCATATTTATAATTCCGTTTGGTCTTAAATCAAAGTTTTCTCTGATTATTTCAACAATCTTTTCATCGCTTAACTTACCTGTTCCAAATGTATCTACACAGATTGATGTTGGATGTGCAACACCGATCGCATATGAAAGCTGAATCTCGCATCTGTCTGCGATACCTGCTGCAACTATATTCTTAGCTACATAACGTGCTGCATAAGCTGCTGAACGGTCTACCTTTGTGCAATCCTTACCAGAAAATGCTCCACCACCATGTCTAGCTGCTCCACCATAAGTATCTACAATAATCTTTCTACCTGTAAGGCCTGAATCTCCGTTAGGACCACCTATAACAAAACGGCCTGTTGGATTGATAAATATCTTAGTATCAGCATCTACCATAGCTGGGTCAACAATTGCATCTATAACGTACTTCTTGATATCTTCATGAATCTGTTCCTGTGATACTTCTGGTGCATGCTGTGAAGATACAACAATTGCATCAAGACGTATAGGTTTATTGTTCTCATCATATTCAACTGTTACCTGTGTCTTGCCATCTGGTCTTAAGTAGCTTAATGTGCCATCCTTACGAACCTTTGTAAGCTGCTTTGAAAGCTTCTGTGCAAGTGCTGCTGAATATGGCATATATTCTTCTGTTTCGTTTGTAGCATAACCAAACATCATACCCTGGTCTCCGGCTCCAAGGTCTTCATCGTCCTTATCAACACCTTCCTTTGCTTCAAGAGCCTTATCAACTCCCATAGCTATATCTGCTGACTGCTTATCAAGTGCAACCATAACTGCACATGTGTTACCATCAAAGCCCTTTTCTGAGCTGTCATAACCTATCTCTACAACTGTATCACGTACAATTTGTGGGATATCTATAGAAGCCTTAGTTGTGATTTCACCCATAACCATAACAAAACCTGTATTAGTAAGTGTTTCACAGGCCACTCTTGAATATGGATCCTGCTCATAAAGTGCATCAAGCACTGCATCTGATATCTGATCACAGATTTTATCTGGATGTCCTTCTGTTACTGACTCTGATGTAAATAATCTTTTTTCCATCGTACTAATCTTTCTCCTTCTAAAATAAACTTCCTTGTTATTAAGTATCTCCGATTATGCCTTGTACAGCCTGGCTTAAAGCATAATTCGACATGCTTATATCCTAATTTCGTATGGATGCATACTTATACTTTAAATTGTATGTCTTTAAATTGTACGTCCATTTTTACATACATAACATACATATCTGATATATCTATGCATAGAAAAAGGTCCCTTAAAGGGACCCGAAATCTGCTTCGAAATCCTCTCATTGTTCGAATAATCTCGCTCAGGTTGGCACCTTCCTTATGCTGTTCAAATGCAAGGGGTTGCCGGGCTTCTCAGATCCTATGTATCTCCACCGCTCTAAATAAGGGATATAATCATATATTTAATTATGATTACATTATGCTGCGCTGCACGCACCATCTGTAATCCATAAAAATATTACACAATATATTGTTACACGTCAAGTATAATTGACTTTTTAAACTATTAAATTTATAATTATTTCATATTTAAATGTAGGGTTCATAAAGTATTTTGTGCTCATATATGGACGGATTCAGGGTCTTTCCCAACCTATGAGTGCGCTCATGTAAATTCAGACCTTTTGACCCTGGTATCATATGATATATACAAACAGTTCTATTACATTTGAAATTTAAGGAGAATGTTATATATGAATGACAATACTATATTTATATTTGATGCACATGCCGGAATGAAGCTTTCACGTGATATTATATTAAGCGATGGCTCTTTGCTTGCGCCTAAAGATACTGTTCTTACGCCTTCGCTTATCGCTAAAATTTCAAGTCTGCATGTTCTTGAAATAAACATTTATAATGAGGATGAAGACTCTGCATCACAGGCTGAAAGAAATGCTGCTTTAGCCAGAACTGATGCTGACAATATCAACTATTATGAGCGTGTCCGTAACTCTGATGAATTCAAGCATTTTGAATCAGAATATAATGTTAATGTAGATTCCGTAAAAGATAATCTCAACTCATTCCTTACTGACGAAAACAATATAGACACAGACACCATGGTATCTGAAACTATAAATATTCTGTCTGAAGCGCGTAATTCACTTCAGATGTTTGATATGCTGCATGCCATGCGAAACAAGGATGACATTACTTTCGTTCATTCTGTCAATGTTGCACTTATCGCATCTATTATAGGCAAATGGCTCAACTTTAATGATGAACAGATTAAAACACTTACTCTTGCAGGTCTCTTACATGATATTGGCAAGCTGCTTGTACCTGATAATATACTAAATAAACCAGGTACATTGACTGACAATGAATATGAGATAATGAAGCATCATGTTAATCTTGGATATGAACAGATAAAAGATAAAAAGCTTCCTCTCCCTGTTAAAGAAGCTATACTGCTGCATCATGAAAAATGTGACGGAAGCGGATATCCATTTGGTCTTAAAAGCCCTGATATCCCAGCTGTTGCCAAGATTATCACTATCGCAGATGTATATGATGCAATGACCGCATCACGTATATATCGTGCACCTATATGTCCTTTTGAAGTTGTTAAAATGATGTATCAGGATGCATTTACCAAGTTTGATCCTATATATGCTATTCCATTTCTTAAAAATGTAGTTGCTTCATACATTGGAACAAACGTAAAGCTTTCAGATGGACGTACTGGCAAGGTAGTTCTTATAAATGACAACGCTCTTGACAAACCTATCGTACAGTGTGGAAATGATTATGTAAATCTTTCTAAAAACAGCGGATTAAATATTGTTTCGCTGATGTAATTATATTATACAGGTGTCAGCAGGTCCAATACGGCTGCATTAGTGCAAATGGGAATTGTGGACCTGTTGACACGCAAAATACTGAAGTTTCTTATCATCTGTTTTTAAATATTTTACACTTTATTATTACTTTTAATGTATTTTCATTTCTTACTTAATTGTTAATCTTCGCCTTATTATAGTTTTTTGATATATTTTTAATTCTTATTTTGTTCTTAATCTTACTTTTTCTTAATCTTACTTTATTTCTGCCTTTTTTTATTAAATGCCTTTATCCCCGGATACACTGCTGCACTTCCAAGCTCATCTTCTATACGCAGCAATCTGTTATATTTTGCTATTCTCTCACCTCTTGATGGTGCCCCGGTTTTTATCTGTCCCATATTCAAAGCAACCGCCATGTCCGCAATCGTCGTATCTTCTGTTTCACCTGAACGATGGCTTGATATAGCAGTATATCCAGCTTTATGCGCCATCTTAACTGCCTCTATTGTTTCTGACAACGTTCCTATCTGATTGAATTTTATAAGAATTGAATTCGCACAGCCTGAAGCTATACCTTTTTTTAATCTTTCTGTATTAGTAACAAATAAATCATCACCCACAAGCTGTACACGATTGCCCAGTTTATCAGTTATATCTCTCCATCCGTCCCAATCTTCTTCGTTAAGCGGGTCTTCTATTGATATCACTGGGAATTTGTCGATAATTTTAGAGTAATAATCGACAAGTTGTTTGCTATCCCTCTTAATTGCAAGCATTTCATTGTTTGTATCAAGTAAATCATAAGTCATTTTTTGTTGTTTCATGTCTACATTTTCATGAACTTTTGATTGTCTTGTTGCATATTCTCTTGGGAACTCATACAATCCGCTTTCAGTATTGTATAATTCGGAAGCTGCGGCATCCATCGCGAAATAAATATCTTCGCCTGGCTTATATCCTGCTGTAATCACCGCCTCCATAAGAAGTTCAAACACTTCAAATGCATCAGCCACATCTGGTGCAAAACCTCCCTCATCACCAACAGTAACTGCGAATCCTTTCTTAGTAAGTATTTCCTTTAATGAATGAAACACCTCTGTTCCCATACGAAGTGCCTCTCGAAAACTTGATGCACCCGCCGGAACTATCATATACTCCTGAAAATCACTTCCAACTGCGTGCCTTCCCCCATTTATAATATTCATCATAGGAACTGGAAGTGTCGTAGCCGCATTTCCACCTATAAACCTGTATAATGGCATATGAAATGATGCCGCCGCTGCCCTGGCGCATGCTATTGATACTGCAAGAATTGAATTAGCACCTAATCTGGACTTATCTTTAGTTCCATCTTCTTTTATCATAGCTTTATCTATTGCATATACATTAGATGCATCCATTGCAAGTACTGTATTGTTAAGTTCAACATTTATATGTTTTACAGCCTTAAGCGTACCTTTTCCAAAATATCTTTTCTGATCCATATCTCTTAGTTCAACAGCCTCAAAAGCACCTGTTGACGCTCCACTTGGAACCATACCATGTCCAACAGTTCCATCGTTAAGCAAAACCTGCGCCTCTACTGTGGGATTGCCTCTTGAGTCCAGTATTTCCCTTCCAATAACCTTCTTTATTTCAAGCTTTCTATGTCTATGCCCCATCATCTTCAAGGTACTATTGATAACTTCATCTGGTGGAATATGGGGATTATCAAGACAGCCCGCTTCTATCCCATCACTGCACTCATATGCTTCAGGTGAACAATATCTTTCTGCCATAGGCTCATTCATAGGAACACCACCGGCAAAGTCAGATTGTGTGTATACTGTACTGCTCTGCTGGCTATCCTTATTATCAGAATTTCTTGTTAAATCAGATTGCATTAGTGTATTCCTCCTGTCAATTATTTGCTTTATATGGTCACTGCCTTTATACAGCTTCTGCTTTATATAACCACTGCTTTTATATTGCTTCTGCTTTATATAATCACTGCTTTTATATTACTTCTGCTTTATATAATCACTGCTTTTATATTGCTTCTGTTTTATATAATCGCTGCTTTTATATTACTTCTGCTTTATATAATCACTGCTCATATATTATATAATTGACGGAATTGTTGAAAATATTCTTATAATGCCTGAATATACTTTAGTTTAGATTTGCTTTGTTTTTCATTATCTTTAATTTTTATGATGTGCATACTTTTCTCTTGTTGCCATTCCTCCACGTATATGCCGCTCTTGTTTGTTGACATCAAGCACTTTCCTCACTTTCGCAGCAAGTGCAGGATTAATTTCTAAAAGTCTTGTTGTTACATCCTTGTGTGCTGTGCTTTTACTTACTCCAAACTGTTTTGCCGCCTTTCTGACTGTAGTATTGTTATCTATTATGTAATTAGCAATATCTATTACCCTTTCTTCAATATAAGTTTTCAAAAATAAAAACCCCTGCATATCTGTTTGTACAGTTTATGCAGGGATTATAAAAATATTCTGTTTTGTTATTTTAGTTATTTTATTTGTTATATTTCTTCAGCAAGCGTGTGAAGCAAACCTTCACAGCCAGCCTTTACATCTTTATATGTTGCTTCGAAATCTCCTGTATACCACGGATCCGCTACATCAAGGCCTGAACCTGCAAATGTAAGCAGCTTATATATCTTTTCATCTGGATCTCCACCTGATATACGCTGCATATTTCTTATATTCTCTGTATCCATGCCTATAAGATAATCATATTCCTCATAATCATCCAGTGTCATCTGCACTGCTCTATGTGGAATGACCGGTATTCCTTCTGCTTTTAATCTGGCAACCGTCCCATGGTGTGGGGGATTGCCTATCTCTTCACGGCTTGTTGCCGCTGAATTAATATAAAACTGGTCTGATAAACCAGCTTGTTTAACTAAATATGTCATGACACTTTCGGCCATGGTGCTGCGGCAGATGTTGCCGTGGCACACAAATATTATTTTAATTTTCCCATATTTCCTGTATTTTCGGGCTTTTCAAGCCTTTTACCTTTCTTTATTTTCACCTTATCTTGGCATATTTTGGCATATCTTGGCATATTTTTGTCAACAATTTTGGTAAATTCTTTGGTAAATTTTCAATCTGTACCAAAGGCTATTCTGCCATTGGGAAATGGCAGATAAGAAATTGGGAAGTCGCATAATTACTAACCAAACTCCCAATATTTTCCATATTACTTCTGGCACTATGCATTAATTGCTTTCTGAAAGTCTTCTTGTGCATCCTGAAATTTTACATGAGTATAAGTATTCATTGTAACACTTATATCTGAATGTCCCATAATGTACTGTAACATTTTCGGATTCATCCCGGACTTAGCCATATTGGAGCAAAATGTATGCCTACATACATGTGGTGTAACAACAGGCATTTGAACTTTATAAATACTGTTGTACTTTTCTCTGATATGTTGGAAGTACTTTTCCCAATGCAATGCCACCATAGGCATATCATTCTTATCAAGGAACAAAAAACCTGTCAAGCCATCCACCATAGGTTCCACCTTTGGATTAACCCGATTAGCCAAGATTCTCTTAAAACAAGCCACCACCTCATCAGACATAGGAACATATCGCTCACCACTTTCCGTCTTAGGTTTTTCAATGATATACTGCATCTGGCTTGTTCTCTGTAATTGGTGATTTACCTTTATTCTCTTGTTTTTAAAATCTAAATCTGATTTTGTAAGTCCACAAAACTCTGATATACGAAGTCCTGTATTGAACAAAATGAAAATTGCATCATAATACTTACAGAAATGCGAATCCTCTTTTATAAATCGAAGAAATTCTCTCTCCTGCTTCTTAGTAATAGCTTCTCTTCGTACACTATCATTCACAATTACATTAACCAGTTCAAATCCAAATGGATTCTTACGAATCAAATCATCCTCTTCTGCCATTTGAAATGCTGGTCTTAGGACACCTCGTATTGTATGAATTGAGCTATACCCTTTCTTATCAACTTTCTGGAGTTTAATCAGCCATGCTTTCGCATCTGATAATTTAACCTTATCAATTCTCTTCTTTCCAAAATCATCTTTTTTCAGCAGATTTATTACTGTCTTATACCCGGCATAAGTACTCTGTCTGACACCTATTTTAAGACCTACATATTTTTCAACTAACTCTAATACAGTAAGTCCACCACCTTTAGGAACAAGTTCGTTGAACATGTCCTGTTCAATCTGTTTTTCCTTTTCTCTAAGAGAAAGCTCCATCTTTTTCCCCTTCGGTATAGGATCGTTGTGATCTAAACGCCAGCTATATATGTTAATTTCATTTCCATGACTGTCAACACATCTAAAACGATATCTTCCATGCTTCTCAAATATCTTTTCAATCATATCAGTAATACTTAATTTTTCATTCACAGTACATTTGCTATTAATAATGTCTATATTAACCCAATTCAAACAACTAATATCTCCTATACCTAACGAAAAATCAACTTGATCAAACTGTTTTCTTATTTCATATTCGATTTTAATTCGTTCTTTTTGCATTTCGCTTATTTGATAATTATCCATATTACAAGGTTCAATATGTCTATCACATTTTTTATATTCAAGTTCTCTAGTATACCTGTCCATTTCGTGCAAACTCTCAATAAACTCCGACTGTTGTGTATATCTTAGATAATTAGATATTCCTGGATAATCCGTCACCACATTAATACCACTTCCAAGAAATTTATCCCAACTTGTCTCAGGTGTTCTTGTATAACAAGTCCCCCCATATACTTCAATCATTCTCTTGCAACAATTAAGCGTCAAACCATATCCAACATTATCATCTATAACCAGCGTAGTTTTATTTCTAAATGCCTTCTTCAATTTTTCCATATATTTACACGGTGCAATCTTTGATTCATTTGATTCAATAAAATCTATCGATAAATCAAGTGGCAACAAATCATGAAATCCAATCCTTGCATATAGAACCTCAGTATTCTTTTTAATATCAAAAAAATCCATTACTGGGGTTGCATATACAGCAAGTAAGGACGCTCCATATAATGGCATAAACAAATTATCCACCTTAATCCCATCTCTTTCAAGTGCATACAAGGAATATACTATTTCATTAATGCATTTGATTCGATTATCATATTCCCTAAAGAGTCTAAAACTCATTTGTACTCTGTTTTCGACCAAATCCATAGTTGTTTTTATTAATTTACACTGTTTTTGTATATTACTGATTAATTTTTTAGAATCAATCACTTCTCCGACATACACCCTAAGATGACTTTTAATAGTTTCTTCAATGCCATGTTCTATTTTTATAAAATATTCATACAAATCACATTGAATATCTGTATTATCAACAATGCATTCCAACAAAGCATACCAGTATGTTAACTGATAATTCTCAAAATAATCCAATAATGCCGATAAAACATACATCATCGTCCTATCTTCATTGTATATCTCTGCTGTTTTTGCAAGCAATATTGCAAAAGAATCTATATATGAATGGAAACAATCAAAATCATAATATATCGCATTTCTACTCAGCGAAAACTCATCATCAATACGCTTAAATAAAACTTCAATTATTCCAGACATTATTTCTTTTCCAGCTACTCTCCTAATATCTTCACTTTTCAGCTCGTAGCAACCTATATCACTTATTTTAACAACCTTATAATTCTGATTTATTTTATATAGTTTATCAAAAACTTCTTTTTGCATCTGTGTCTTTTTCAATCCGCCTCAAACCTCAGTTAATATATGGTCTTACATTTATATTTTTATTATGTAAATACTCTTTTATCTCTTTAACCGTATAATTTTTTTCTATTTTAGGTGAATATAACATTGAACTAATAATTGCCGCCGATACTTGAGTTTTTGTAAAGACATCATAAAGATGTTCCAACTTTCCCGCTCCTCCTGATGCGATAACAGGAACGCTCACACTGTCAGCTATCATTGAAGTAATATCTAAATCATATCCTTGATGCGTCCCATCATTATCAATACTATTTACAACGATTTCTCCCGCTCCAAGTTCTGCTCCACGCTTAGCCCACTCTAAAGCATCCATGCCTGTGTATACACGTGCTCCGTCGATAGCAATCTCATAACCAGATGGAATTTTCATCGTTTTTTCAACTTTCTTAACTTGCATACTTAACACGATACATTGAGTTCCAAACGCCTTTGCTCCCTCCGCAATAATATTAGGATTACGAACCGCCATTGAATCCACACTTATTTTTTCCGCACCTGCCTTTAATACATTATACATATCTGAAAGATTTCTAATTCCGCCACCTACAGTAAATGGTACGAACACCTCTTTTCCTACATTTTCAACCAATTTCAAATCAATTGGTCTTTTTTCGGCACTGGCCTTTACATCATAAAAAATAATTTCATCAATCTGCATATCATATATTCTTTTAGCAACTATCTCAGCCTTCTCAATATCTATATTATCCTGAAACTGATTGGCTTTTGTTACCATACCATTAATTATATCAAAACAAGCTATAAGTCTATTTGCTAACACTATTCGCTACCTCCTCGCAAAAATTCTTTAATACTTTCAATCCAACAGATCCACTTTTTTCAATATGACACTGGCATGCGTATATATTTTCATGCTTAATCATCGCACAAAACTCACCATTATAATTAGCAACTGCCAATAAATCATCTTCATTAGCCGGTTTAGCATAGTATGAATTCACAAAATAAAAGTATTCATTATCATCCAGACCTTTAAAAAATACATCATTCTTCTTCATGCTTAATTTATTCCATCCAATCTGTGGAACTCTAACTTTAGTATTATCATATTTAACAACATTACCCTTAATCCATCCGAGACAATCTGCATCATCCTCGTCACTATGTTCAAACAGCACTTGAAGTCCCACACAAATCCCAAGAAATGGAATCTTTTTTTCTAATACATATTTCTCAAGTTCCGAAATAATATCGAGTTCATTTAATGAATCCATAGTTGCTTTAGCTGAACCAACCCCTGGCAAAATTATAGCTGAAACCTCAGCAAAATCCTCTATAGTAGAAATATATTTGCATTCTATGTCCATCTTTTTACAAGCATTTACCACACTATGGGAATTACCTGCTTTATAATTAATTATTCCTATCACTTAATTTTCTCCTTTATTTCCATTTTACAAATCACTTTCCAAACCTATTGCATTTCATCAATTCTAGACACAAGATTTCCGCCTATTATTTCATATTGCGGCACTTTTGCCAAATTTGCAGCAATAGTTTTATCTTCTTCTATGTCTTCATTCCTAATACCAAGCCAATTTCCAAAAAAATCTATATCTGTAATCACATCATTTTTCAAACTTTTTTGAACCTTCTTTATACTTTGTGCTGCACCAACCATCAATTGAGGCCAAATTACTTTATCAAGATATCCATAATTTTTAATTTTTTTTCCAGTAAGAAAGGCAATTTCATTTGTAGTAAGCCATATTTTTTTTTGAATATTGTAAGCCTCATCTTCCATCCCTATAAGTTCATCTATATATCCATTATCCGTTAATTCGTGAAGCGAAAGCCATGTGGCAGTTTCTCCTGCTCTTTTATGAACATCATAAAGTGCATTTAAGCCAACCGTTGATTTAATCGTCCCAACACCAACAAACGCTGTTCCAGGCCATCCATACATAAATATTTTTCCATTCTTTATTACTAAAACAGTTCTTTCATTGCTTCCATAACATATATCCGTTCTCTCATCATTCAAATATTGAAATAATGATGTGGTTTTGCCAGCTCTTTTACTTCCCACAAATAGATAACCCTTATTTCCAATAAAAACTGATGAACTGTGAATTATAATCCCTCCCCGATTTAGTAAATCACCAATCATTATTTGTCTTATTGCTCTATATGTGTCAATGAATAACCCTTTCTTATCTAAATTATATATTATTAGAGTGAGGTCATCTTCCCAATAGAAAGTTGTCTTATTATCTTCATTGTAGTAGTATTTCTTGTCTCCAACTATAAATACTACTATACTTTCACCATACTCACCTTTAATATCCTCTACTTTTTCATTTTCACCATCATATATATTTTCCTTCTCTTCCAATATAGCCTTAACCCTATACTTTACGAGATTACCTGTCTCTTTCTCCTCTGGGAGTAAATAATTAGACACATGAAAAGCCACATCATCATCATAAATATCTACTACTGCATCAATAAATCCATTGGAATACAATAAACTCTTCATAAAATCCCCTCCTGACAATTTTTCCTATTTCCTCCGTAATTATAATCTTTAGCATATTATTCGATATTTTATTATATCATACATTTCCTCTAATTGCATCAATAAATTTATCATTTATCCTCTGTTTCAATACTATTCTATCGGTTATTACCTTATATGCATCCACTATTTTCTTTTGCCTTTCTAATGATGGTATCGGTAATTTCATTTTTGCAAACTCTTCCCATGGTATACTGCCACGAACACCACCCACAGCAATAAATGCAGCTTCTCTATCAAATTCCGGTCTCTTAAACCACATATCCATATATTCTGGCAAACACACATTAGTATCTTTGATTCTGAAAATCGGATAAGCTGGTGACATTATCGCAACATCACAGTCATCTAATCTCGCTACTGGAATCTTAGAATCCCTGCTAACCTGCATAAGGCTTACCGCAAAATCATTTCTACGAATTATCTTGTACTTTGAAAGGTCTGTGCCATTGGTATTTGCACCAGATTTTATAAAACATTTATCAATGCTGACGCCAATAAGGTTATCTATTTTATTGTCAGTATTTCTTTCGTCTACTCTTTCCACTAATTCATCTATGGACTTATACATTATGCACTTTCCAATCTCTTCTGATATTGTGCTGAGTATCATTTAATTTCATACCCCAGCTCCTTAAATACATCCAGTAAATCAGCCTTTAACTTTTCTTCCTGCTCTAGCAAATCTTTTAATTCAGCCTGCAAGCTCTTCATTTTCGTATCAAAATCTATATTTTCATCTCTGTTTACAAATTCAATATATCTGCTTGGTACAAGTGTGTAACCTTTTTCTGCTATTTCATCCAAAGTGGCACTATAGCAAAATTCTAGTATATCCTTGTAAGTTTCCTCATATCCTTCCTGTTGCCAGTTATGATATACTTCTGTAACTTTGTCTCTATCTTCTGGTGTAAGTTCTATGTATTTTTTCTCGTATGGAGAGCCCATCTGTCTCAAATCCATAAACAGCACTTGTTTTTTTCGGTTCCTGTATTTTTTTACAGTTCCATTCTGTTCCACTTCTCTTTCTTCTTTATTTCTATTCAGAATCCAGAGCGTTACACTAATATCAGTGGTATAGAACAGATTTCTAGGTAATATCATAATCGACTCCACTAAGTCGTTCTCTAACAACTGCTGTCTGATTTTTAATTCTGTTCCATCATCAGATAGCGCACCATTTGCAAGTAGAAAGCCTGCAACACCATTACGCGATAACTTTGACACAATATTCAATATCCATCCGTAATTTGCATTGCTTGTAGGTGGTACTTCATATCCATCCCATCTGCTGTCCTGTGTAAGTTCATCTGCACCTCTCCAATCTTTCTGATTGAAAGGTGGATTAGCCATGATGTAATCTGCTTTAAGATCTTTATGCTAGTCATTGGTAAATGTATTAGCAGCCATCTCTCCAAGATTTGCAGATATTCCTCTTATTGCAAGATTCATCTTTGCCAGTTTGTATGTTGTATTGGTATATTCCTGTCCATAAATTGAAACTTTTTTCTTATTACCATGATGAGCCTCAATAAACTTTATAGACTGTACGAACATACCTCCAGAACCGCAACAAGGATCGTATAATGTACCATCATATGGTTCAATCAGTTCTGCAATTAGATTTACAATGCTCTTTGGTGTATAGAATTCTCCCTTTCCTTTTCCCTCTGCAATAGCAAATTTACCAAGGAAATATTCATACACTCTACCGATAATGTCATTCTCTTTGTCCTTTGTTGTATCTATTTTATTAATCTCATCTAAGAGTGATGCCAGCTTGACAGTATCAATCTGCAATCTTGAATAATAGTTGTCTGGTAATGCCCCCTTTAACGATGGATTGGTCTTTTCAATCGTATATAATGCTGTGTCAATTTTTAATGCAATATCATCCTGCTTTGCATTATCCATAATATATGACCATCTGCGGAATTATTATCCACGCTCTCTCTACTATCTGGCTTTATCTCCTCTTACCTTTGTTACTTCTTTTTCTGTCTCCATTTTCACATCCACACCACCTCTATCCTCAAATGCATCAGCATTATACTGATACTCATGTGCTTCAGCCACCATTGGAGTATACACAATCTCAGCATTGACTCTCTCCAGCTCTGCTTCTGCCCTGTCAGGTACATTCTGCTCCTCACTCTTCGTATTCTCCATATGCTTTTCCTTATCTATCTGCACATTCATTGCCAGATTATCCAGCTTATCAATCGAAGCGTCCAGATTCAGCTCCATTGATACAAACATCTTTCTCACTGCTTTCATAGGGACAAGCACCGCTTTGCTTATGATATGTTTCTGCTCTTTCTGTGAATAATCTACCTCCGGCTTATCTGCAAAAGTACGAAATGCATTGGCTGCTGTCTGTCCCACTTCACGAAGTTCTTTCCCAAGCAATGCAGTTTTGACTATATCCTTATCCGCAGTTCTGATTGCTCCTCTTACATTCTCCCGGATATTAAGAAGTTTATTCTTAATTTCTAAGAACTCTGATACTCTGTATAATGCTTCTCTGCCTTTTACCTTAGCTTCATCTACGATGCTTTTTGCAGTAGATTTCACCTGCACTTTCACCTGAAACACCTGTGATTTTATCTGTTCACATCTGGTATTAAGTCGCTCCTGTGCCTCTGATAATGCCTTTTTAGCATTATTGATAAGCGTATCTTCCTGCATTTCCTTGATCTGGTTCTGCATATTGGTAAGTTCTTCCGTCATGGAATCAATCTTTTTCTCCAGTCCGTCCACATAGCTGCATATCTCAAATACATCATTTGCCTGCTCTTTCATGGCATTTTTCTTTAATAATTCGAGAAGTTCTCTTATGACCTCCTCATTGGTAAGTGTTTTTCCTGCTTCAATATCCATTCTGTTTCCTCCATTCTGTAAACGGGGGGCAGCCTTGGCCGCCCCTGTACTCTGATTGTTAATTATCGAAAGGGTGTTGCCTCTTTGTTCTTCTCTTTATCGGGATTGCCATGATGTTTCTCGGCACTCTCCCTCGCCTTTTCATTGCTCTTATCCTTTGCTTTCTCATATTCCGAGATAATCTCATTGTAGAGTTTTTCCCTGAAATCCTTTGTAACCGGATAGCAGACATCCTGGTAGATTGCTTTGCCCTGCTCATCCACCTGCTTTGTCTTATACGAAGGCATAGATACAAAGATTTTCTCTTTGCCCTGAAGAATATTGACATTATTTACAATGAAACTGTTTTCAAAATAAATTCGTGCCAGTCCCTTGATATTGCTGCCTTCTCTCTCATAAGGTGTTACAGTTACAGAAAACTCAGGCATCTCCCGTGTACGTTCCTGCTTCTGTGTTTCCTCTTTTTCTGGTTCCTTGATTCTTGCATAAGCTTCAAGTATATTTGTATAGAGTTCCTCACGAAACTCTGCTGTGATAGGATTACATACATCCTTATAGATCACACCATTGCTTTCATCTCGCTCGTTAGAACGATATCTTGGCATTGATACGAAAAGTTCTCCCTTATCCTTATTCTCAAGGATTGCGATATTGGTAATCTTAAATGAATCACCAAATACCACTGTGGCAAATCCCTTGATATTACTGCCCTCTTTGCTTCTTACTTCGTTTACCTTAATTGAATACTTCATGTCTTACTTTTGGTTGTAACGAATCTGTACCTTATAAATCTCGTTGTACCTGCCCACCATACTGTTAAATCTGTGTT
>OGJH01001945.1_pt1 | contig 15122 bp, 13 predicted proteins | sample 1572021 | NCBI WGS metagenome assembly OGJH01 (sample SAMEA2582098, study PRJEB24529) | metagenome | biome: Human gut stool | place: China | collected 2011
TTATACGAAGCGGCATTGTGTAATCCTCAACGGACTGGTGTTCAATGGCAAACAGACAGTATATGGCATCATCTACTTCAACTACCTTTGCCAGGTCTCTAAACCTTACATCTGCCTTAATATCGCCATCTTTCTCTTCCACATGCTGGGTTTCTATATCTATGGTACGCATCTTTTCAGGCGTTACCACACTCTTTCCGTCATACAATATTGCGTTAATTGCATCCGCAAATACATCCGGAGTAAAATAATCTTTTAATAAAATATCTTTCTGTCCCACTACGTTCCTTTCCCATGCAGGAGGAAACTGTGCCTTTACCTGCATTGTATCATTATATTTTTAAAAAATAAATATTAAAAATTAACTTCCGACCTTATAAAATTAAACTGGGTATAAAGCATTGATTTCCATTTGGAAAATAGAAATGACTTACGTCATAGAAAAAAGAATATAAATGCTTTAACTGTATGCTAGCACAAGACTATAGAAAAATAAAGAGGAATATTATTAAGATTTTATAAAAAATATTAAGTATAAAAAGACGTCCGGTTTCCCGAACGCCTTTTCTATTATGGTATGTTTTATCAACTGATTATAATTACTGAAGTAATGATAATACACCCTGGTTAGACTGGTTAGCCTGTGCAAGCATTGCCTGACCTGCCTGTGCAAGGATGTTGTTGTTAGAGTACTTAACCATCTCTGTTGCCATATCTGTATCACGGATTGATGATTCAGCGCTTGTTGTATTTTCAACAACGTTGTCAAGGTTAGAGATTGTATGCTCAAGACGGTTCTGGGCTGCACCAAGTGCTGAACGCTGCTTAGATACTTCCTGAAGTGCTGATGCAATTGTATCAATTGCTGCTCTTGCATTTGTATCATCCTTACCATTTACAAGAAGAGTATCAAGATCTCCTGTTGCATCACCTGTTGTTGAATTACCTGTCTTTAATCCAAGTACAGTTGCTGACATCTGCTTGATATCTACACTAATCTGGTTGTCTGATGTTGAATCTGCACCAACGTGAAGGTCAAGTGTAAGAACGCCTGTTCCCTTTGCTGTAAGTTCTGCGTCAGCCTTAATCACAGTAGTATCTGCAACAATTCCTTTTTTCTCAGCAGTTAATGTTATTTTTCCAGCATTATCCGCTGAAGCTGTAAAAGCACCAACATTACTGTCTGTGATTTTGTTCTCATTCATTGCTTTTGCAAGCTTTGTCGCTAACGTTTTATTATCGTCAGTTTCTTCTAATCTTACTGAAAAATTCTTACCCATAAGTGAGAATGTAACATCACTCTTACCACCTTCAGTCTTAAAGCTGTCTGCAGCAATAGTTAATGTATATGTCTGCTGCGCATTAGCAGCACCAACTGTTCCTGCAGCAGTTTTTAAATTTGTTCCTGGAGCTGTAAACTTAACAGTATCATCCCCCTTTAAGAGGTATGTCTCGTTGAACTTGGTTGTTGTTGATACTCTGTCGATTTCCTTGATGAGCTGGTTAACTTCATCCTGGATGTAATTTCTGTCATCTTCTGAGTTAGTTCCGTTAGCTGCTTTAACTGCAAGTTCGTTCATTCTCTGTAACATATCCTGAACTTCATTTAATGCACCTTCTGCTGTCTGCACTGCACTGATACCATCCTGTGCATTTGAAGAAGCCTGTGTAAGTCCACGGATCTGCTTTCTCATCTTCTCAGAAATTGAAAGTCCTGCTGCATCATCGGCTGCTCTGTTAATCTTATAACCTGATGATAACTTCTCTGTTGATTTTGCCTGTTTGCTTGTTGTTACTCCTAACATTCTGTTAGAGTTCATAGCTGTTAAATTGTGCTGTACTACCATAATAATTACCTCCATGTAATTGAATTTTAAAATTATCTAAGCCAGTAACAGATGACACCGGCCAGTGTCTTATTCTGTACCGCTTAAACGTTATCACCGGCGAATCCTTTTGCCGGAATAATAATGGGATTCCTGGGCATCCCACAATTATCATATGATTATGTAACTTTTTTCCGTTACATTTTTTATATCGGACACGCAGTTTAATTAATTAACCTTTTATGTATTATTTTATAAAAAAAATTAATATCATTCAAAGCAGTTCCAATTTTCTGATTTTAGCTGTGTTTCGCACATGTGTTTATATATACCGCCCTTTTTCATGAGCTGTGCAGGTGAACCTATTTCGGCTGTTTCGCCGTCTTTTAACACAACTATCTTGTCAACGCCTGCAACAGTTCTCATTCTGTGGGCTATTATGAGGACTGTTTTGTTTTCGATAAGTTTTGATATTGACTGCTGGATAAGCGATTCGTTATCAACATCCAATGAGGCGGTTGCTTCATCCAGAAGGATTATCGGTGCGTCCTTAAGGAAGGCTCTGGCAATGGATATTCTCTGTCTCTCTCCGCCCGACAATTCGGAACCGTTTTCACCAATCATGCTGTTCCATTTATCAGGCATACGCTCCACAAATTCTTCGCAATTCGCCAGTCTGGCGGCTGCAATAACCTCCTCGTCCGTAGCATCTTTTTTACCGATTCTGATATTTTCCATAACAGTATTATTAAAAAGAGTTACGTCCTGAAATACAATTGAGTAAAGTGAAAGAAGTTTTTCAGGCTCAACATCCGTAACATTCATGCCGCCTACGGTTATTGTACCGCTGTTGTTGTCCCAGAATCTCGCGGCAAGCCTTGAAACCGTTGTTTTGCCTCCCCCTGACGGGCCGATAAGTGCCGTAACCTCGCCCTGCTTTGCGGTAAAACTAACATCACTAAGCACTTTTTCCCCGTCCCCATAAGAAAATGCCACATGGTCAAATACGATATCGTAACCGTCATTCGTAAGTTTTTCTGTTCCCGTCTGCTCCTTGTGTGAAAGTATTTCATCCATTCTCTCACAACTGTTGCTCATATTAATTATGGCAGAAAGATTCTGAAGTGAAATCTGTAAAGGCTCATACATTCTTGTAACAACAAGTAAAAACATAAAGAACGTAAGCACACTTATATCACCTTTTATAAGCAAAGCACTTCCTGTTACCGCTACCGTAGCTATTCCGAATTTCAGAACCATCTGGGCGGAACATACAAATGCGGCGTTTGTGAACTCGGCTGTAACGGCATGTTTCTCAACATTTCGGATTTTGGTCTCAAGTCCGTCCATATATGTATCCGTCATATTGTAGGATTTTAAATCCCTGAGGCACTCAAGTCCCTCCTGTATTCCCGAAAGACATTCAACCCTGTATTTTACCGTTTTATTCTGAACTTTTTTCATAGTTTTTCTTGATAAAAGTACAATGATAAAAGCAACCGGCATTACCCATACAGCCGCAAGTGCCATTCTCCAGTCAAAGAAGAAAAGACTTATTACAATTATGGTTGTGGATAAAAGTGCTCCTGCAAGCTCAGGTATCCAATGGGATGACGCCGTTTCGATGGTGGCGCAGTCGGTCATTATGGTATTTGTGAGGTCTGCAAGGTCCTTTTTACCGAAAAATGACAATGGCAGTTTTCTGAGTTTTTCTGCAAGTCCTCTACGCCTTATACCACTTTCCACATAAGTTGAGAGGAAAGTTGCGTTATATTGTAAAAGCGCTGTTAATGCAATCAATATGAGTGTAATAGCAATTGCAATTATAAAAAAGAGTAATTCTGATTTTTTTAACTCGCCTTCAAGAAGGTATGATGACAGCTTGTACAAAAGTCCAACCGGCAGCATCAGCACGAGGTTAGATATTGTAACTGCAATGAAGGCACGCACCATATCTTTTGCACCTTTTTCTGACAAGGCATACTTGTGTCTCAATTTTTCCATCATGATAACATACCTTCCTTTCCGACTTTCCAGTTTGCGGATTTATTGTATTCATTCCACATATGACAGAATATTCCGTGCTTTTCCATAAGCTCGTTGTATGTGCCGGCTTCTGCAATTTTACCTTTTTCAAGCACATAAATACAATCTGCCGAGGTTATGGTTGAAAGCCTGTGAGCTATCATTATTACGGTTTTGTTTTTTGCAAGATTCTCGAATGCATGCTGCACCTTACATTCATTATCAGGGTCGGCAAATGCTGTTGCTTCATCAAGAATCAAAACAGGTGCGTCCTTAAGAAATGCCCTTGCAATGGAAAGACGTTGTGCTTCACCGCCCGATACAAATACGCCTTTACTTCCTATTATAGTGTTTACACCGTCGGGAAATTTAGCGATTATATCCATGCACTGTGCTTTTTCCAAGGCTTCCATTACTTCATAATCGGTGGCATCAGGTCTGCCCATTCTTACATTTTCAAGAATACTCATCTTAAGAAGGTGGCTGTCCTGAAATACATAGGAAACCCGTTCCATAAGATGTCTGCTGCTTATATCTTTTACATCCACACCCCCTATTTTTACAGTACCTTTTTCAGGGTCATAAAATCTTGCGATAAGTGATGCAAGAGTTGTCTTGCCGCCCCCTGACGGTCCCACAAGTGCTATATGGCTGCCTGCTTCTATTTTGAGGCTTATGCCGTCTATCGCCTTGCGTGACGAATTATTATCATAAGAAAATTCAACATTATCTATCTCCACAGAAGCATCCTTCGGCACCTTTTCATCTGCTGTTTCAGACAGTGGTTTAATATTCATTATATTATTTACCCTGTTCAATGCATCATCCACAAGCATTTTGGATTCTCCCGCATACGCCACTTTCATCAAGGTTACGGTAAGAACAGAGGTTATGATTATATAAAACAAAAGATTGATTATGAACTTATCGGTTATTCCATGTCCTGTAAAAGCGTAGGCTGCAATTATGAGAGCTGCAAATATTCCGTTGGCGGATGTGGTAAATGCCGTCATAGGGACTCTCATGTTTTTGGTATATGCCACGGTCCATTTTTCATATTCATCAATCGCCTGTTTAAATCTTTTAAAAGAATAGAGTGTCTGCCCGAAAGTCTTAACAACAGGAATGCCTCTTATATATTCAACAGCTTCACCCGACATATTACCCAGTGCATTCTGGTATTCCTTCATATCATTTGCCATCTTAGGTCCCATCATAAACGCACCCATAAGGACGAATGCGATCACCGCCGGAATAAGGCTTATAAGCCCCAGTCTCCAGTCAAAAAATGCCAGCATGCCTATAAGACATACAGGTGTTGCAACGGATACGACTTTATCCGGTAAGTTATGTGCAAGATAGGTCTCCGTTGCCGCACTTGATTCCGTTATGTCTTTTCTTATCTTTCCTGTTCCCTCAGTCTCAATTATTCCAACCGGTATTTTCATTATATGGCTCATCATTTCGACTCGCATATTTGCCTGTACGCGAAACGCCGCCCTGTGTGAGCACATAAGCGAACCTATATAAAAAATCATTGATGTAAGTGCAAAAATAACTGCCTGCCAGCCGTAAGATTTAATATGTACTGCCTTGGAAAAATCAGGCCGTACTTCCAACACTTCCCTTATAATCCGCCAGATATCATAAAATGGTATAAGTGCTATAGCAGCACTTATCGCTGCAAGAATACATGACGCATAAGTAAAATATCTGTATTTGCCCGCATACACCATAAGCCGTTTTAATGTGCTTTGTTTTTTTGATTTCACCTCCGTAGTTCTCCTTTCATAACTTCTGTTAGTCGTTTCTAACTGAATAGTAATACTCAAAAAAAGCAATGTCAATTTATTTTATTTTGTTGATTTTTTTTATCAGGTTTGCTATTCTGTAAGCAGGTTATATATATTCATGATAAGGATGAATGTTTCTACTAGCTGCCGCAAACAGTTATCTATAATCTTTTATAGGTGAACTGTCTGTGGTTTTTTTATGTCTAAAACAACACAGGAGGTTTTTGAATGAAACATTATGACGTTATTGTAATCGGTGCGGGTCCGGGCGGTATATTTGCAACCTATGAGCTCGCAAAGAAGAATCCGGAGCTGTCAATCGGTGTATTTGAAGCCGGGCACCGGTTATCCGATAGGAAATGTCCTATTGACGGTGACAAAATTCCCACCTGCATTAAGTGTAAAAGCTGTTCCATCATGAGCGGTTTTGGCGGTGCAGGTGCATTTTCTGACGGCAAATACAACATTACCAATGATTTTGGCGGAACATTGTATGAATACATAGGTAAGCAGCAAGCCATAGAATTAATGAAATATGTAGATGAAATTAATATGGAACACGGCGGCGAGGGCACCAGACTTTTTTCAACTGCCGGCACACAATTTAAGAAAATCTGTATGCAGAACAAATTAAAACTTCTTGATGCTTCTGTCCGTCACCTCGGAACAGATATAAATTATGTTGTTCTTGAAAATCTCTACAATGAATTGAAGGAAAAAGCTGATTTTCACTTTGATACACCTGTTGTATCAATAAGCCGTACCGATAATGGGTATCTTATCAAAACAGCTTCCGATGAGTTTGAATGTGAGAACTGTATCGTATCTGTGGGCAGAAGCGGCAGTAAATGGATGGAAAAAATATGTCATGAAATGGACATCCCTACTAAATCAAACCGTGTTGACATCGGTGTCCGCGTTGAACTTCCTGCCGTTATTTTTTCACATCTTACAGATGAATTATACGAGAGTAAAATCGTATACAGGACACAGCAGTTTGAAGATAATGTGCGTACTTTCTGTATGAATCCACACGGCATTGTTGTTAACGAGAACACCAACGGAATCGTAACCGTCAACGGCCACAGTTATGAGGGTGAGGAAATGCAGACAGAAAATACTAATTTCGCACTCCTTGTTGCAAAGCATTTTTCTGAGCCTTTCAAGGACAGTAACGGTTACGGCGAAAGTATTGCACGCCTTTCCAATATGCTTGGCGGTGGCGTAATCGTACAGCGTTTCGGCGACCTTGTCAGAGGCCGAAGAAGTAATGAGACCCGTATAAGAGAAGGTCTTGTAACACCTACTCTTAAGGCTACGCCGGGTGATTTAAGCCTTGTGCTTCCAAAACGTATACTTGACGGAATTATCGAAATGATTTATGCCCTTGACAAAATTGCTCCGGGCACCGCCAATGATGATACGTTGCTTTACGGTGTTGAGGTTAAATTCTACAATATGGAAGTTGAACTCAATGAAAATCTTGAATGTAAATATGACGGTCTGTACATAATCGGTGACGGCAGCGGTGTTACCCACTCCCTTTCACACGCCTCAGCAAGCGGTATCTATGTTGCCAGACATATCTGTGAAAAATAAGAAGCTATCTGCCCCGGATTCACATGAATCCGGGGTGATTTAATATTATTTTGTAAGAACTTTTTTACAATATCTGTGTGCACCACACTTAGGACATGTGAGTTTTCTCTTAGTCAGTGTATGCGCTCCCATAATATATGATTTCATATCAGGGATAAATCGTTCATGACATTCAGGACATTCAAAAGCCCCTGCTTCTCTGTCCATAATGCACGCAACTGCAATTCCTATTATCAATACAACTATACCAATTGCAATAAATGTTATTCTGACACCAGTCCTCATATCAAACATTCCCGCAACCATAAATAGAGGAACGGTGGCAAGTATTGTTAATATGCCTACCATTACCGACAGGATTATTTTCTTTTTATTTTCCTGTGCTTCTTTAACTAAATTCACCATGTTTTCCTCCGCTTTCTTACGATATTGTTCTTCAGAAACCCTTTCTCCTGAGAGCAATTCATTAACTGTTATATCAAGTTCACTGCATAATGGAATCAGAAGTGATACTTCAGGAAATCCGTTTCCCCGTTCCCATTTAGAAATTGTCTTATCACTTATTCCAAGTTTTTCGGAAAGAATCTTCTGGGTGTATCCCTTCCTTTTCCTTTCTTCTGCAATAAATCCGCCAATTTTTATCTGGTCCATCCTCTTCCTCCTTTCATGGTCATAATATACTTTGTGCATCATATTTCAAACCCACAATTCGTAGAATATGGTAAATTTATGCGGATTCTACGATTCGTGGAGAATTAAATTTCTGTTCCAATACTTATATTTTGAGCTTCATTCAATATTTTTATCTGATATTCTGCAATTTCCTTTAATATCATAAATCTCTCTTCTTTTGATTTTCCTTCCCGTATCATCTGTGCATTGTGACTTTCCAGATTTGATAAAACCGTTAATTCATTAATAGACGCATAATCCCTTATGTTGCTGTTCTTCGCCAATTCAGGATTTGCCTCTCTCCATGCTTTCGCTGTAAAACCAAATAATGCAACATTCAGCAAATCAGCTTCTTCTGCATATGGCAGCCACCTCAAATCTTCCCTGTAATTACATACAGGAATTAAATAGTTCTTTACCGCTTCTGTCTGAATCAGATAATTATTCTTAGTAAGAAATCTTTTTGCATTCCACTCAATATCTTTTAAATCATTTTCCTGTTCCTTTAATCTTTGAAATTCTTTAATAAGATACAACTTGAATACCGGACTTATTGCTGACGCAAATTCAAATGCAATATCTTTATGTGCATATGTTCCGCCGTATCTGCCCTTCTTGACATATAATCCGATAGCGTTGGTTTGTTCTACCCATTCAGAAATACTTGGCGTGAAAGTCAATAATCCGGCTTGTTTTTTAAAGTGTTCAGATTCGAACACTTTAAAATTAGGATTATAAATTTCCTCCCATGTTGACAAATATTCAAGAGTAGCTCTATTTCTAAGCCAATTTCTAACTACATCCGCTGCCCTTGAATTATCAGATTTGGCTGCTGCCATATCCGTTATACATATATAATCATCAATATCCGCTCTGGATATTGTGATAGGAATATTTTGTACCGTGATAACTCTATTCTTGTCCATTCTGTTCCTCCTTCTTAATCATATTCTCACTCTTAATATAGTAAGCCAACAGCCTCAAAACATAATCCGGTGCATTACGGGTTCCACGCTCCCATTCGGTAACCGTCCTGTATGGTATGTTAAAATGCTCGCAGAACTCCTTGCGGTTCATTCCTGTTGCTTCACGAATTTTCTTTATCTCAATCTGACACTCTGTTAAATTCTCCATGGATACAGTCTCCCTGTTTTACACATTGTGTATATTATATCATATATTTTTAGATTACACAATGTGTAAATTATTAAATATAGAAATACCTCAGACCACGGCTGTCAAAACCGCAATCCGAGGTGTATATAATTACTGTAAATCTTCAAAAATCTGTTCCGGAGTAATATGGTTCTCTTTTAAAATCTCATCAACTGAATATCTGTCAATAAACTCCTTCTTTAAGCCGTAATTGTAGACTTTCATGCCTGTTGCGGCATAGTAAGCTGCAATCTTTTCGCCAAATCCGCCGTCAAGTATTCCGTCCTCAAGGGTTACGACTTTTGTATGGTTCTTTTTGAGGTTTTCAAGCAGCTCAGTGTCAATACCTGTGATGTACCTTGGATTGATAAGTGTAGGTGTCACTCCCGTCTTGTCGGCAATTAACTCTGCTAACTTTTCACCAATCTGGTAGAAATCACCAAGTGCAATAATTGCAATATCCTGTCCTGACTCTGTCACTTTATATCTGTTGATTACGCTGTAGTCTGCGTCTGCTTCTTTACCCGTTCTGATTACGCCGTTGCATGGGATTCTTATTGCTACAGGATGTTCATTCTGTTCAATACTCCAGTCTAGCATGGCAAAATATTCCTCGCAGCTTGTAGGTGCAAGGTACACAAGATTAGGAATGTTGGACATCATAGGAATGTCATATATTCCAAGGTGGGTAACGTCATTCATACCATATACAGAAGCTGTGTTTACAAGCAATGTTGCTGGATTATTATTGATACAAAGGTCCTGTGATATCTGGTCATAAGTTCTCTGGAAAAAGCTTGAGTGAGTTGCAAATACAGGTTTGCCGCCGTTTTTGGCAATTCCTGATGCCATTGCAACTGCATGTTCTTCGGCTATTCCCACATCAATAAACTGTTTACCGGCTTCTTTTCTCTTATCCCCGGTAAAACCTATACAGGTAGGAACTGCGGCTACAAGTACAACAACGCTTTTATCTTTCTTCATTTTTTTCAAAAGATATTCGCAGGTAAGGCTGCCATAGTCCTCACCGGAATCGTCCACATTGCTTTTACCTGTTTCAACGTCAAAAGGCATGCACCAGTGCCAGTTCTCCTTATTAGTCTCAGCAGGCTTATATCCTTTACCCTTTAATGTATTGATGTGGACAACAACGGGGTGGTCTAAATCTTTAACCTCTTCAAAGGCTTTGATTAATGATTCAATATTATTACCGTCAGCGACATATCTGTAATCAAGTCCCATTGCCTTAAAAAGATTACATTCACATTTTCCGTCAGAATCACGAAGTTCTTTCAGGTTTTTATACAGTCCGCCATGATTTTCCGCAATTGACATATCATTATCATTGACAATGATAATAAAATTGCTGTTAAGCTCCGAAGCGAAATCCAGCCCTTCCAATGCTTCACCGCCACTTAATGAACCATCGCCGATTACCGCAATAATATTTTCCTTATCACCCTTCAAGTCTCGTCCCTTTGCAAGGCCGCAGGCAAGACTGATTGATGCGGAAGTATGTCCCACATTGAAAAAATCGTGTTCACTTTCTTCAGGATTGGTATAACCTGACACATCTGCAAAATGCTCATCATAAAAATATGCGTCTTTACGTCCTGTAAGCATTTTATGCACATAACTCTGATGAGATACGTCAAATACAAATTTATCCACAGGCGAATTGAAAACATAATGGAGTGCAATAGTTGCTTCCACGAATCCAAAATTAGGTCCGAAATGTCCGCCCTTCTTAGAGAGGCGGTTCATAAGACCTTTTCTTATCTCCTCTGCCAGTTTCTCTAGCTGTTCTTTACTAAACCCTTTGATATCTTCAGGGGATTTTACATTATCAATTAACATAAATATTTACTCCTTCTTTTTTTTATTATATAATGAAGTCATTGTAATACCTAAACCTAACTTTAGGTCAATACTTTTTTGAAAGGATTTAAAAATGTATACAATAGGACAGGTTTCGGAAATGTTTAACATTCCGGTTTCAACTTTAAGATATTATGATAAAGAGGGATTTTTCCCAAATCTCGAACGAAGCGGTAACATCAGGAAATTCAGCGATAACGAGCTTGCTTCACTTAAGCTCATAGAATGTCTGAAAAAATCGGGACTGGAAATCAAAAATATAAAACAGTTTTTTAAACTGGTGTCCGGCGGGAGCTCAACTTATGCCGAGAGAAAAGAAATATTTGAAGCCCGCAAGATAGCTGTTGAAGAAGAAATTGCAGCTCTTGAAAAGACCCTCGCCATGCTTAAATTCAAATGCTGGTACTATGAAAAAGCAATGGCTGACGGAAACGAGGACTCAATCCACGAAATGATGCCTGACAAATTTCCTCCTGAAATTCAGGCGTTATATGATAAAGCTCACGTCTAGTATTTTTTATCATATTTTTAGTTGAACGATACACCATTTCTGGAGGGTCGTTCAAGTTCATCGACTTCGCCAGACTCGTCAGCAGAGCTGCCACTCAGTTTTAGCTTGTATGTCACCGATGTATGACGCAGGCTGTGAAATACCACATCCGGCAATCCTTCCTTTTTAATAATCTGCTTCATCTACATTGTTCCGATTGCAGCTTCATTCACGATTACTTCATATGCATGAAATGGTGCAAACTTATTTATCAGATTCTTCTTCATTACATTTTTTATATAAATAACCAAGTTGTTTTCATTAGCATCAATAACCTTATTAACCTTATGAAGTAAATCACTATTATTATATTGAAAGAACCTTATTACAATTCTAATAGATAATGCGGAAATGAAAATTTCAGTTATAATGAAAGTTTTATGTTATAAAAAATACCGATCTTAGTTCTCCACTATTTACGGATTATTAAGACCGGTATTTATTTCATTTTTTAATTAGCAATTAATCCCGACGTAGTGTAAACTTTTCTACCATATCGTTTAATGCATATGCCTGTGCGGATAATTCCTCACTGGTAGCAGACGATTCCTCTGCTGCCGCAGAGTTCGACTGCACTACTTCCGATATCTGATTCACACCAAGTTCTGCCTGTTGCATCGCCTGTGCCTGCGCAGCAGACTCTTCACTCAATCGTTTTGCATCTGTCGCAATCTCCTTGACTCCCGCAACAATCTGCTCCAGAGATTCCGCTGCTACCTCCGCTGCCTGGTTGCCATTCTTGATCTCCTGCAGCGATCCCTCGATCAGGCTTCTGGTATCTACTGCCGACTGTGCACTCTGTTCGGCCAGTTTACGGATCTGTTCTGCCACCACTGCAAATTCCTTTCCTGACTCCCCTGCTCTTGCAGCCTCAATTGCCGCATTCAGAGACAACAGGTTCGTCTGACTCGCAATATCTTCAATGTCAGCAATAATATTCTGTATCTTTTTAGATTTTTCATTGATTCGGTCCATTTCCTCCATCAATGACCTCATTTGCGTATGCCCTGCATCCGCCTGCTGTGCATAATTCTCAGCCTTTTCCGTCGTCCTCTGCAGTTCGCCGGCTGTACGTGACACGGCATCTGTGATATTCGTAATGGTTGCCGTCAGTTCTTCCACAGATCCTGCCTGCTCTGTTGCTCCTTCTGCCAACGCCTGGGCAGATTGTGCAAGATTCTCCGATCCGGCAGATACCTGATTAGCGGCCTCTTCTACCTGCTGTAAGGTGCTGTTCATCTGTCGGTTCATCTTACGCATGGCATCTTTCAGTGTCACAAACTGTCCTACATATTTCTCTTCGATCTTAGTACCGATGGCATAATTACCCTCCGCCATCTGTCCCAACAATTCTCCTGCATCCGTAATGATCAGATTCAGGTCAGCAGCCATGCCTTTTGCGACTTGTATCATATAGAATATCTCATCTTCCGTGTTTCTGTCCGGGAATGCACTATTCAGATCTCCCTGTGCAAAAGTCTGAAGTCGATCTGCCAGCGCTATCATCGGTTCTTCGATATTTCCTGCCATTTTCTTACCTAATACCACAGAACTCCAGAAAGAGGTCATTACGATAACCAGAATCGCGATCAGCATAAAACGCTCCATATTGCGCAAATCCACCTCCGCCTGATCTCCTTTTTCGACGCACAGATTCATCAAGTCTACAAACTCTGCGTATATCCGTTCGTACTGTGCGGTCAGATCTCCGATATCCAGATCCTGCGCCTTCAGATATCCCTCCTCGTCATCGGAAGTAGCCAGTTCCAATACCTGTGCATCCAATTCCCAGTACCCGTCCAGTTCCTGCAATACTTTATTATATGCATCCCTGCCTTCGGTGAATTTGATTGAGCGGTTCAATTCATCTATGTAACTCTCAAACGCTGCCTTTTTCTGGTCATGCAGTTCGCTCTGCTTGTCTATCACTGCTATGTCATCATAGCCTACTACTGCACGTAATGCGCTCCGGCTCTCCGAAAATGCCGCGATCGCTTTACCGATATCTCCCTGTGTAAATCCGTATTGGCTCAATGCCTTTTCATACTGTATCGCTGCGATCAGTAGTGCTACGATTCCAATAACTGCCGCAATCGCACCGATTATTGCTACTTTCACAAATCCTTTCGTTAGTTGCTTTTTAATACCTTGTTGCTTTTGTGTGGTCATATAAAGCTCCTCCTAGTTTACCCGTTAAATAAGCTGCCGTGATCGACATCTATATATAATAGTAGCACGTCCCCTTTCATTATTCAACTGTATGAGATGGTTTTCCAGCCTCACTTAATTTCTTGATCCTGATTGCCTGTCATCCTGCATCATGCGGATAATCGCAGGAATTTTCTTATATCCCAGTCGCTCCATTTCAATTTCAACTACTTTTTCATCCGAATCTCTGATATCCGTCTTTTCTGTCAATGACATTTTCTCCTTTTCCCTGAACGAAAAAAATCGCCCAGACTAGAATTTTTAATCTAATCTGAGCGATACTTCGTCAGGCCTGTTTTCTTCAAGCAAGAAAACCATTTTTACATTCATTAACAACCTAAATCTTATCCTACACTTTAGTTATCCCCGTTGGGTGCTTGGATAGATTTAGTTCTCGGTGCCCGTTTTGTCTTTTCGGTGCTCGCAAGCATCATAAAATAAAAAATGCAACAATGAATTTTCACGATCATTGTTGCAAAAAATCGATGTTCCCAGCGGGAATCGAACCCACAACTAGCGCTTAGGAGTTCAAGCCCCCGTTGGAAACCTATATTATTTTGAGTTAAGATAAGTCAATGAAATCATTGATTTTTCTACCCTTCCTGTAAATCCATGTCAAAATAAGAAAACTGAAAATCATCTAAGTTAAGCACCTCTCGCTGACAAATGAGTGACATTGTCACCCTGAGGGTTCAACCATTCCGTTCCTACGAATTCATATTTATGGCTACCATTCTCATTTAGCAATGCAGTAATGATAACACTGTTTTCTTATTAGATTACTTATATTATAACGTGTACGAGGTCGGATGTCGATTGTTTTTTGACCATTATTTACTTCTATTTGCTTTAACTTAAAAAGCCGTAAGCTAATGCTCCCAGCTTTACATTTTTTATTCCATCAGTTTTACAAATTGAAGTTGTCTTTCTGCTTATTTACTCAACATCAAATTCAGCCGCCAAATAATGCGGTGTTCCGTCCTTTGCCTTCATTTCTAATACTACACGATAGGTTCCCGCCTCCAAGCGAGTTCCATAATAATCATATTTTTGAACAATACTTCCCTGCAAGCCCGTACTGTCTCCACCCAATGAGAATTCTAAATTATTAAAGGGAAATATATCCTGCGAATATGTCAAACGATACCATTGCCCGTCAATGTGGCGTTCGAGATACTCAAAGCCAGGACTACCATCCTCACCGAAGGAATAGATTTCTTTAGAATTCGCAGTAACAGCCCAGCGAATAGTATATCCCTTAAACGGAGACCATGTGGGCTTTTCAATGGTCAATTCAAAGCCGTCAACCTGATTGACAGGATAAGAGACTGGTTCTCCAAGAGTAATCAAAAATAAACACATTTTGCTATTTGATTAAACTCACTCTGTCAACCGCAATCGCTCCACAACTGGAAG
>OGJH01001947.1_pt1 | contig 15115 bp, 4 predicted proteins | sample 1572021 | NCBI WGS metagenome assembly OGJH01 (sample SAMEA2582098, study PRJEB24529) | metagenome | biome: Human gut stool | place: China | collected 2011
AATCACACATTGATTATAAACAGGCATCTTGTATATTTGCATATCAAGGAATAATAGGTTTGGATGATAAAAAACAGAAGAAACCCTTTCAAGAATGTCTTGCGCCAGGAGTTGAAACAGGAGAACTCTATGTAATTTTAGATAATTCGGAAGCACTGATTAATTTAATTGAAACATTAGATAGGGAATTAGAAGATGAAAATTATCTGTGGCCGAAAAATTCCGTTTTTAAACTATTTAATGTCCATATTGAATTTGATTTTTTGCATAGAAGATATATTGCAGTCAATCAAGAAGATGACATTATCTTTATCATGAAAAAATGGTCGTCTAGTTATAAAGGTGACAGTGAATATCCAGGAAATGTGATTCCATTATATAGTGGCACTGAATTGTATATAAAGAGAGAATATATTGGAATATTAGAACAACAGTTTGGAACGCTGATGATGGAAACTTGTGTGGAAGCATGTACGCAAACTTATTGATAAAGGGAGAATGAAAATCATACTAACATTAATATTAGAAAAAGTGTAAGCTGATTTCTGAAATGCAGATGTGTAATGTTTATGCACATCTGTATTTTTGTTATTGTTTCGTGGCTGTGTATCGCACAACCTTATTTGAAAAAGGAGAAGAAATTGAAATTAGGAGCAAGAATAAGAAAAATCCGTATGTTTCGCAACATAACTCAAAAGGAATTGGGACGCAGATTAGGATATGGGGAAAGTAGTGCGGATGTGAGAATCGCCCAATATGAAAGTGGACAGCGTACACCGAAGCAGGAAACGCTTATCCGGATAGCAGAAATATTGGAAGTTGATGTCCGAAATTTTTTAAGTCCTGGAATTGCGACAATGGACGAATTAATGGAAACTTTATTCTGGATGGATGAAGAAAATAGAGGGCTTTTTCATCTGTTCCTGCTAAATGATTCAGAAAGTGAAACAGTTGGAATCACAATGAGGGATAAAAAAACAATGTCTTATCTGCAGGAATGGATGGGGAAAAAGCAGAAACTGGGCGATGGAAGAATTACAGAAGAGGAATATCTGGAATGGAAACTGCATTGGCCAGAGGACAAGAGAAAAACAGAATATAAAACCGTATGAAGTAAAAAGGAATTGCTTTGCGGAGAGTTACCTGTTAGAATATTACTGGAGTAACCGTGTACAGGGTTGGTAAAAACCTCCTGGATTTTCAGATCCCGTTAAGGGATACAGAAGAAGGGAGGTGGAGCGAATGGATACATACGAAGTCTTGAGCTTATTGTTCTTAGGCGGTACGTTTCTGATTGCTTTGCTTGCCTATTTGGATAATAGGGACAACAAGCGAAAAAAATAGCCTACCCTGTCTGCCAACAGGATAGGCAGCTCTCTTTGAGAGCAAAATAAATTAAAACCTAATCCAGGAGCATCCACCTTGTGGGCGGTTACTCTTTTCAATTAGAATATAGCATTTTCTCTCCGAAAAGTAAAGTACATTTTATGCAGCCAATTCTAAAAAGAGTGGGCTGTTTTTTTATTGACAGGAGGGAAGTTTTATGTCTAAACTACAGGACATCCGAAACTTGGTGCAGGAACATGCCGTATCAGTGAGCAGTTCGCCAGGGGATTGGATGGATTATATGGACACAGCATCAAGGTTATATCGTTATTCTTTTTCAGACCAGCTTCTGATCCATGCACAGCGTCCAGACGCAACAGCCTGTGCATCACTGGAACTATGGAATGAAAAGATGTTACGCTGGGTAAATCGTGGTGCAAGAGGAATTGCCCTGTTTGATGAAACCTGGCAGAATACCAAACTTCGTTATGTGTTTGATATTTCGGATACCCACATGGTAGCCGGAGGCAGAAGCCCGTATCTTTGGAAGATGCAGGAACACCAGAGAGAAGAGATCCTCACCCATCTGGCAGAGGTCTATGCTCTGGAAGAAAAAGATACAGCAACTTTGCAGGATGCATTGATGGCGGTCGCAAGGGAAATGGTCAATGACAATCTGGAGGAATACCTGGATGGATTGGAATATGCTGTAGAAGGTACTTATCTGGAAGATCTGGATGAGGTGACGATCCGCAGTGATTTTCGTCAGCTGGCAACAGACAGTGTTTACTATCTGCTTTCCAGGCGATGCGGGCTTGACCCGATGGAACTTCTGGAAGAAGAGGACTTCATGCATATCACAGATTATAACCGTCTGTCAGTTCTCACCTTCCTTGGAAATGCGGCAAGCCAGCTCAGTGAGAGTATTCTGATTGATATTGGAAAGACCGTACATAAAATTTCTCTGGAAGAAGCGAGAAAAGAGGTTGAAAATTCCAATGAAAGGAATTATAATAACTTTACCACGTTAATGCGTGAAACTAAAAACTGGGATGCAGAAACGAAAAAAGAAGAAAATATTGAAAATGAAGGAGGAACCGATTATGGAACTGACATATCATCGCAAGGGAGATTACCTGTTTCCGAATCTGACCGTCGAAGAGGAAGAAGTGACGATCGGGAAATACGGGATGCTGCGGAGGACATTTCTGAAGGAACACAAGAACAGCCTTTATCAGAGCCTGTTCCTGACCGGGAAGCTGAACAGCCATCTGGAACAGATCGAGAAAGCAGCACAGGAGAGAATGGACAGCCAGATGGAGAAATTACTGGAGAAGAATCCGGCACCGGACAAGGAAGCAGATCCGATGGCATGGACAGCACACATGAACGCACTGATGGCAACAGCGGAAGAGAGCATCTTGACGGAATTGGTATACAGTTAGTCGAAGATACAAGAGAAGATGGATTGAGTAAAGCAGAGGAAGAGATCGCCTCTGCTTTATCTTTGCCCGAATATCCAACCGTAAATGAACAAAGACGGCAGATCGAGGAAAGGGCAGCTGCCCTTTATGCCGGAGAAATCCCGATTCCAGAGGAAGTTGTCGATGAGATCTTACGGACAGGAGGAAACCGGAAAGCCAGCCAGCTCCGGATCATCTATAATTTCATGAGTGAACAGACACCGGAGGAATATACGGAGTTTGTGAAGCGTGAATACCGTAAAGGTGGAAAAGGTTTTCAGATTGATGGAAATGAATATTCAGTCTGGTTTGATGAAACCGGGATGCAGATCGCAGTGGGGCATACGGTTACAGACCATATCTTAGATAAGGCATTTTTATCATGGGAAGATGTCAGCGGACGTATCCATCAGCTTTTAGATCAGGGTGAATATGCACCGCAGTCTGTATTGGATGCGGCAAGAAGTAATGCAGTAAAAGAACACGCCCAGGCTCTTGCCTATATGAAAGGGGATATGGCAGAAGGAGTAGCGGAGATTGTTTTCGATGAGGAGGATTTACCACATCTTCGCAGTATCTATCCGGAGATCACGGATTATCTGGAAGAAAAGCTGGAGGATCCCCAGTGGCTTTCGGAACTGAATGAAAGACTGGATGCACTGGCAGAAGCCTATGAAGAAAATCATTCTATTATGCGTTTCCATCATTATAATCCTATAAATATCTCAAAGCAGTTTCAGAAGTTTGCGGATGAGGTGATTCCTTATCAGGCTAGGGATGGCTTTGCCTGGAAAGAACATCCGATGTTCATTACACAGGATGAGATTGATGCTTATCTTGCAGGAGGTGGAGCGTATTCGCAGGGCAGGCTTAGGACGTATTCCTTTTATCTGCTGCATGAAGATGAAAGATCGAGGACAGGTTTTATCAAGGAACAGTATGGGATCGGTGGAAGCAGTCATGCACTGTCTGGTGCCGATGATTCACACGCAAACTATGATGGAAAAGGATTGTTTCTTGCAAGAGGTGCTTATGGGAATCCATATACGTCAATTTTATTATCCTGGAATAAAGTTGCAAATAGAGTAGCTTATCTGATAAAGAATGACCAGTTCCTGCAGGCAGAAGATTATGCTCGTATGCCGGAATATGAACGGGAGCAGATGGCAAATAAGGTACTCCGCTTTTATGACCGTCTTCCGGAAGAGATAGACAGACCATTTACGGATGACTTCTTCTGGGAAAAACCAGGAAAAGAAATGGAGGCAGTATTAGAGAATCCAGAGCAGACAGAAGAACTGTTACAGAAGATGGATGCAGCATTGGCAGCTCTTCCATTGGATTTTGAAGCGTATGGGACAAACTACCAGCAGAAAACAGAACTTCTTTCAGAACTTCACCAGTATGCAGAAGGAACCTATACGATTTTCCCGACACCGGAAGCAGAACCGTCTTTTGCGGAACCATCCGGACACCAGATGACCATGTTTGATTTCTTGGATACGAAGGCAGTGACAGAACCGACCGTAGTAGATATGTCAGATGTGGAGGAAATAGAAGAGGAAGAGGTTACTGCCAAAGAAGATATTCCGGAAAATCAGGAACAGGAAATAACAGAAACTTCTGAGGGACAGGAACAGAAAGAACCAGAAGAAGAGGTAACAGCTAAAACCGCAGAAGAACTGGCAGAGTCCTGGGATGAGGGTGTTTTTGAGTATCAGGGGTATCACTTTGAAGCAGTAGGGGTATTGCCGGAAGGAATAGAAGGAAAAGATCTGGTTGCACAGACCCGTTCCAATACAGAACTTCATCTGTCGACCTATCATACAGAAGATTTCCCTAAATATTCGTATGATGAGTTTTATGCAGTCAGCAATGCACCAACTGCCGATGTGTTCCGGTGCCTGGAAACCGGACGCAATTATATTCCCGGAGAAAATGAACTGTTTGGATATGAGGGAGAATTTCAACCATATTTAAAACCGGAAGTAGAAGAGATTGTAACAGAACCGCATAACTTTCGGATTCAGGATAATGACCTTGGAGCAGGTGGTCCGAAAGCAAAGTATAAAGCAAATATGGAAGCCATCCATTTGTTACAGACTTTGGAGAAAGAAGAACGTCTGGCAACACCCGAAGAACAGGAAATCTTATCCCGTTATGTTGGCTGGGGTGGTATCCCACAGGCATTTGAGGAGAGTAACAGCAGCTGGGCGAATGAGTATCTGGAATTAAAGAATACTTTATCACCGGAAGAATACAGTGCAGCAAGGGCATCGACCTTAAATGCTTTTTATACGTCCCCGACCGTGATCCGAAGTATGTATGAAGCACTGGAAAATATGGGACTGAAACAGGGAAATATTTTGGAACCGTCCTGTGGTGTCGGTAACTTTATGGGACTGATCCCGGAGAGTATGGGCAAAGCCAATATGTACGGTGTGGAACTCGACCCGGTTTCGGGAAGGATCGCAAAACAGCTTTACCAGAAAAATAAGATTGCCGTGCAGGGATTTGAGGAAACCAGTTATCCAGACAGCTTTTTCGACTGTGTGATAGGCAATGTTCCGTTTGGAGCGTATCAGGTCAGTGACCGCAGATATGACCGGCATCATTTTATGATCCATGATTATTTTATTGCAAAATCCCTTGATCTGGTCCGTCCGGGCGGCGTAGTTGCAGTGGTAACTTCCAGTGGAACGATGGATAAGCAGAATCCGGCAGTGAGACAGTATATCGCAAACCGGGCAGAACTGCTTGGAGCCATCCGATTACCGAATAATGCGTTCCAGAGAAATGCCAATACCAGCGTTGTTTCTGATATTCTGTTTTTCCAGAAAAGGGACAGGGCATCCATTGAGGAACCGGAATGGTTAAATTTAAAGGAAACACCGGAAGGCTATTCGGTCAATGCTTATTTTGCAGAGCATCCGGAAATGGTGCTTGGTGATTTTACTACAGAAAGTACCCAGTACGGAAAGCAGGAAGTGACCGTAAAACCAAAAGAAGGAATTACCTTAGAAGAACAATTAAAAGAAGCCGTCCAGAATATCCATGGTACGATCACGGAACTGGAACTTTCGGATACAGAGTTGGAGGAGGATGTTGTCTCTATCCCGGCAGACCCGGATGTAAAGAATTTCAGTTTTACCGTAGTGAATGAGGAAGTCTATTACCGGGAAAATTCTGTGATGAACCGCATGGAGCTTCCGGCAATGACAGCGGAACGTGTCAAAGGGATGGTGAAGATTCGTGATATTACGAATGAACTGATCCAGTGCCAGATGGAAGAGGGAAGCGATGAACAGATCACAAAGCTGCAGGGAAAACTCAATGAAGAATACGATACCTTTACAGCAAAATATGGTCTTATCAGCAGCAATGCCAATAAGCGGGCATTTAGTCAGGACAGCAGCTATTGTCTTTTGACTTCTCTGGAATTTCTGGATGATAAGGGAGAACTGAAACGGAAAGCGGATATTTTTACCAAAAGGACAATCCGCAGGGCAGAAACGGTAACTTCCGTGGATACTGCCAGTGAAGCACTTGCGGTTTCCATTGGTGAGAGGGCAGGCGTTGACCTTTCCTATATGGCACAGCTTTCCGGGAAAACAGAAGAGGAGCTTACCGAAGAACTGGCAGGGGTGATCTTTAAGAATCCGATCAGTGAAAAATGGGAGCCGTCGGACGAATATCTTTCTGGAAATGTGAGGGAGAAACTGCAGATCGCCAAACAGTTTGCAGAAGATCACCCGGAATATCAGGTGAACGTGCAGTATTTGGAGCAGGTACAGCCAAAAGATCTGGATGCATCAGAGATTGAGGCAAGACTTGGGGCAACCTGGATCTCCGAGGATTACATTACACGGTTTATGGCAGAGACATTCCATACACCAAGATATTATGTAGGGAGCAAGGTCAAAGTCCAGTATGCCGAAGTGACCGGACAGTGGAATGTTATGGGAAAAAATGTGGACAGCTACGGAAATGCCCTTGTTACTTCCACATATGGAACACAGAGAGCCAATGCCTACCGCCTTTTGGAAGATGCCTTAAACCTTAGAGATACCAAGATTTATGACACGGTACAGGATGCCGATGGGGAACACCGGGAATTAAACCGGAAGGAAACGATGCTGGCACAGCAGAAGCAGGAACTGATCAAAGAGGAATTTAAGGAGTGGATATTTAAAGACCTGCACCGACGGGAAGATCTCTGTAAAATTTATAATGAACGATTTAACAGCATCCGTCCACGGGAATATGATGGAAGCCATATTCAGTTTGTCGGCATGAACCCGGAGATCACCTTGATGCCGCATCAGAAAAACGCAGTGGCTCATGTGCTGTATGGAAATAATACGTTACTGGCTCATTGCGTAGGAGCAGGAAAGACGTTCCAGATGATCGCAGCCGGTATGGAATCAAAACGGCTGGGACTCTCACAGAAGAATCTTTATGTTGTGCCAAACCATCTGACCGAGCAGTGGGGCAGTGATTTCCTACGTCTCTATCCGGGAGCAAATATCCTGGTGGCAACGAAGAAGGACTTTGAGCCGGCAAACCGAAAACGTTTCTGTTCCCGTATTGCGACAGGGGATTATGATGCCGTGATCATTGGACATACACAGTTTGAGAAAATCCCTCTTTCAAGGGAACGGCAGATTGCCATGCTGGAAGATCAGATCGCAGATATTACGTTTTCCATTGAAGAAGCGGCACATCAGGCAGGGCAGAATTATACCATCAAGCAGTTGGAAAAAACAAAGAAGAGTCTGCAGGCGAGGATGAAGAAACTCAATGACCAGACCAGAAAGGATGATGTAGTAACTTTTGAGCAGTTGGGTGTAGACCGGCTGTTTGTGGATGAGAGCCATAGTTTTAAGAACCTTTTTTTGTATACAAAAATGCGGAATGTGGCGGGTATCTCACAGACGGATGCACAGAAAAGTTCGGATATGTTTATGAAATGCCGGTATATGGATGAACTGACAGGCGGCAGAGGAATCACCTTTGCTACAGGTACTCCTGTATCAAATAGTATGACCGAGCTTTACACTATCATGCGTTATCTCCAGTATGACACACTCATGCGTATGGGTATGGGACACTTTGATTCCTGGGCGGCAACGTTTGGGGAGACAGTAACCGCAATCGAATTATCACCGGAAGGAACGGGCTATCGTGCGAAAACACGGTTTGCCCGTTTTTTTAATCTTCCAGAGCTGATCTCCATTTTTAAGGAAGCTGCGGATATTCAGACATCGGATATGCTGAATCTTCCTGTACCGGAAGCAGAGTTTATCAATGAAGTCTTAAAACCAAGTGAAGAACAGCAGGAAATGGTCAGTGCCTTTTCGGAACGTGCGGAAGAAGTAAGAGCCGGTCTTGTGAATCCAACGGTGGACAACATGCTCAAGATTACCAATGACGGAAGAAAATGTGCATTGGATCAGAGGCTATTAAATGAACTCCTTCCGGATGCAGAAAAAAGCAAGGTCAATACCTGTGTGGAAAATGCTTTTCAGGTATGGGACGAGGGAAAAGCAGATCGGACAACACAGCTGATCTTCTGTGACTTGTCTACTCCAAAAGGGGATGGGACTTTCAATGTATATGATGATGTCCGAAACAAACTGGTTGCCAGGGGAATCCCGAAAGAAGAGATTGCGTTTATCCATGAATACAACACGGAGACAAAGAAAGCAGATTTGTTTGCAAAGGTACGGGCCGGGCAGGTGAGAATCCTTATGGGTTCCACTCCAAAACTCGGTGCTGGTACCAACGTACAGGACAGGCTCATTGCCCTTCATCACCTTGACTGTCCGTGGAAGCCGTCTGATCTGGAACAGCAGGAAGGACGTATCTTAAGACAGGGAAACCAGAATGACAAAGTAAAGATATTCCGGTATGTGACGGAGAACACTTTTGATGCGTATATGTGGCAGATTTTGGAGAATAAGCAGAAGTTCATCAGCCAGATCATGACCAGTAAATCCCCGGTCAGGGCTTGTGAAGATGTGGATGATACGGCACTGTCCTATGCGGAAATCAAGGCACTTGCTACAGGCAATCCGTACATTAAGGAAAAAATGGATCTGGATGTGCAGGTGAGTAAGCTGAAACTCTTAAAGGCAAACCATACCAGTCAGATTTACCGTCTGGAATCCGATATTGCAAAGAATTTCCCGGTACAGATCAGTGCATTGAAAGAGCGGATTGCCGGGATGCAGATAGATTCCCAGGTAGTAAAAAGCGTGGATTTACAGGATAATGACACGTTTGCCATGACAGTAGGAAATGTCCTTTATGAAGATAAGAAAGAAGCAGGCGAAGCGTTGATCGCTGCTTGTGCAGGGTTAAAAACCGTCAGCACCGGCGGAAAGGTCGGGGAATATCATGGGTTCACGTTATCTGCTTCCTATAATATGTTCTCCAATGCGTTTGAGCTGACGGTCAAAGGAAAGTGCTCTTATAAGCTGGAGATCGGAAAAGACCCGGTAGGAAATATGCAGCGTATCCATAACACCCTTTCTTCCATTGACAGGAAGCTGACGGAAAGTGAGCAGAAGTTAGAAACCGTACAACAGCAGCTTGCTACTGCACAGGAAGAGGTAAAGAAACCATTCCCGAAAGAAGCAGAGCTGAATGAAAAGATGGAACGGTTATCCGAGTTAAATGCGTTGCTGAACATGGATGAAAAGGGCAATGAGACGATTATGGCAGATGAGGATATTGGCAGAGAAGGAAGTAGCACAGATAGCAGGGATGCTGTAGAAGAAAAAGAACTTCCGGAAACAGCAGACAGAATCCATAAGCCATCTATTCTGGAACGCTTAAAGCAGGAGAAGGCACAGCAGAATACAGCGGAACAGCCACCTGTACAGAAAACTGCAAAGAAAAAACACGAACAGGAGTTATAAAAGATTTCCCGTCAGAGTTTTCTCTGGCGGGGACATAAAATGGAGGGTTTGTTTATGGCAAATAATATAGAAAAACAGTTAAAAGAAATATCGGAACGGCTGGAGCAGGGAGTAAAAGAAATCTTTACTTCGGAGAGATATACAGAATATCTGAATACCATGTCCAAGTTCCATAATTACAGTTTTAATAACACCCTTCTGATCACCATGCAGAAACCGGAGGCTACTCTGGTGGCAGGGTATCAGGCATGGCAGAAGAAATTTAACCGCCATGTAAAACGTGGGGAAAAAGGAATCCAGATCATCGCACCGGCACCCATCCGTGAGAAACAGGAGATTGAAAAGATTGACCCTGTAACAAAAGAGCCGGTGATCGGGGATGACGGTCAGCCGGAAACAGAGATTGTGGAGATGGTCATTCCAAGGTTTCGTGTGACAACGGTATTTGATGTCAGCCAGACAGAGGGAGAGCCGATTGTAGAGTTGGAAGTACCGGAACTTACCGGGAGTGTACAGTTTTATGACACGTTTATGGAAGCATTGCAGAACATTTCTCCTGTGCCAATCCGCATGATGGAAATAGAAGGGGAAGCAAAGGGGTATTATCATCAGACAGAAAAGTATATCGCAATTCAGGAAGATATGAGTAATCTTCAGACCATGAAAACCGGAGTACACGAAGTAAGCCATGCATTGCTGCATGACCGGGAGGTAATGGATGCGGAAGGGATTTTAAAAGACCGGACAACCAAAGAAGTGGAAGCAGAAAGTATTGCCTATATTGTCTGCAACCACTTTGGTCTGGATACTTCCGAATACTCTTTTACCTATATTGCCAGCTGGTGTGAAAGCAAGGATATGAAAGCACTCCGGGCATCTATGGATACCATCCGGAAAACGTCTGCGGAAGTCATTGAGAATATCGAGACACAGATGCACGAGCTGGAAATGGAAAGACCAGTTCGGGATACTTTTCATAAGGAAGATTTAATTCTGCATCTTTCAGGCAGTATGGGTTCCGAGTTTACTTATGATCTGATCGAAAACATGAGCAGGGAACAGTTAGAGCAGAATGTGGGGGAATACGTCCGCCTTCTGGAAAGTGGTGAGATAGAGGAAAATGAGAAACCACTGGAAAGTTTTCTGGAAGAAAAAGGTGCTGCCGTCACACCACTCTATGACAGCAGTGGGCACGGAGAGAACTATCCGATTGATTTTTATGATGTGGAATATGATGCTGACACAGGCGTTACTTATTTTTCTGACCTTTCTCCGAAAGATCAGGCAGAGATGCTGGTGCAAAAAGCAGAGTTTCCAAGAAATATTTTTTCGGAAAATGAAAAGGCATTTGTAAATGAATATGCAGAAACCTTCCCTGGACAGGTGGAAAGACTGAATGACCTGGTATGGGATATGAGGGAATCTTACGATGAAGCCGGTTCAAAGCTGGTGTATGAAGTGATCCAGGCAGCAAGGGCGAACTTTCCAGCGAAGGAACCGGAAATTGAAGAAGAAACAGCCATGCAGTATGCCCACAGTCTGATTGAAACAGCAGAAGCTGCCAATACGGGAGATTTTACAGATTCCCAGAGAAATCTTATTGTGAATTTTGCATATAAGATGGATGACAAAGACGAAGTGCTTGGACTGGTGAACCGTATGATGACCGCAATCCGCAGACCGGGAAGTGAATATACGAGAAGCCTTATGAATGAAACACAGGCACAGATTGACAATTTCCCGGATGGCATGATCGGTTTTACGGAAATGCACGAGGCAGGAATCCAGTTAGACCATATGCTCCCGCTTACGAAAGACCGGGCATATGAACTGTACCGTGGAGGGGGAGAAATTTATATCTTACACGGAAATCCAGAGAATCCACAACGGGCAGAACAGATGCTTGTGGAGACGGAAAGTGAGATCCTTGGATATGACGGTATCTTTGGAATCACAGAAACAGAATGGGAAGTGCAGAAAGAAAGAGAAATATCTGCTACAAAACAGGAAGCACTGGAACAGCAGAGTGCAGAAAAGATTGATGAGACACTTCTTCTGCATGGAGAAAGCGGAAGGTTTGCCATTTATCAGATGGATACCGGAGATGAGCATACTTATCAGTTTATGGGAATGGAATCCGCAAAGAGTCTGGGCTATACCATTGACGGAAAGGATTACCGGATGGTTTATGCAGCACCGTGGATGCCAACGATCACGTTAGACAATATATTTGAACGCTTTAACATTGACCGACCGGAAGATTTCCGTGGTCATTCTTTATCGGTAAGTGATGTGATCGTGATAAACAGGGGTGCAGAGATTACAGCCTATTATGTAGATTCTTTTGGATTTCAGGAACTTCCGGAGTTTGTCCAGCAGAGAATGAACATACTGGAACATAATTCCGTCAGGGCATATCCGCCAGTTTATAAAGGAACATTGGAACAGGCAATGGGAGAACGGGATGTGGATGCTTATCTGGATTCGAGAAAGTTAAACCTGGACTGCAAGAAAGCAATCGAAGAAGCTATCCGGGAGAATTTTGACGGGCTGCACTTAAAGCAGAATGCAGCAAAAGAAGTCGTGGAACGCTTTGGGGAAGAACGTATGAATTTTGTTATGGCAAACACCATCCGTGAACTTTCTCATGATGGAAGATTTTCCAGACAGAACAAAGACTGGGCGGAGCATATCGAAGTCCCGGAAAATATCAGCCGGGGCAGAAATCTGAACCTGGATTATGTGATCGAAAGCCACCCGGCAGTTTTAGATGGGTTTATCGACATGGCAAGAGCTGAGATCCGGATGCAGAGGATAGAACAGGCGATAGGAGAAAACGAAGTGACAATCACGGCAGAGACAAGAGGATATGAAGCAGAAGGACATAACGGGACATGGCATACGGTTGATGAAAAGGAATATGCGGGGGAGAAGTTCTTCTTAATGGAACATGATGAATTTGGCTCCGATGTGGCAGGCATTATCGTAGCAGAAAATGGACAGCTTGTAGCGGAGGACTTATGGAACGGGTTTGACGCAGGAGCATTGGAAGCAGTTTCAGAATATTTGCAGGAAAATGGAACAACACTTTATGACTTGACGGAATTCCCGAAAGATTCTGTTGTAACCCTGCGGAGTGGACAGACACTTACAATCGAAGAAATACAGGCAGTACAGAAAGATACCTGGGAAGAAACGATGGCAGGAAAAAATGAATCTGGAACGGATGTCCGGTTTAATTTCCATGCAGTCAGTGAGGTGCAGCTGCCAGAAGGCATAAAGTTGAAAATGCCAGAGATTCATTACGTTGATAATTTTTATGTGATGGAAGATGTAAATGCAGAGGGTGTAGTAAAAGTAAACCGGTATGAATCACTGGATGAAGCGATGCAGGAATATTTACGCCTGCCAAATCATCAGGAAAAAGTGCTTGGTATCCAGAATACGGAAACAATGCAGGAAAGCATGGATTTTATCCGATGTGAAAACGGAATAGATCAGCTGACCCATGCATATGAACAGATCGGAGGGTGGCTGAATCCAGAAATATATGAAGTGGTAAATAAAATGGAAAACATGCTGGACTGGAATGAGGTACAGATTGCATATCAGATTGGAAAACAATACTTTACAATCCAGACTGCTGAAGATGGCTATGATTATACATTTTACAATGAAGATTATCAGGAGGATGATGGAGGAATCTATGACAATCCGACAATCTATGTAGATGAAGCTGCCAGTGATATTTTGGAAGATAAAGGGTACTCATTGGAAGACGCAAAAGTAGTGGATTATGAAGAACTGATGGCAGATGTGGAAGAAGTTCAGGAAGAACAGATGCAGCGGATACAATTAGAAAAGAACTGCCCGGCAAGTATTTTTGAAGGATTTCGCAGGGAAGAAGCAATGCAAACCTATGAAGGAATCGCAATGCAGTTTACCGAGCGTAAAGGGTATCTGACCATACAGGCAACAGAAGAAGGATATTCGTTTATTTTTTATGACTCTGATCTGCATGAAATCCAGAGTGGTGATTACGATAATCCAGACGCATCCATTCAGGAAGCTGCTTATGAAATCCTTAAAAGTGAAAGAATGGATGATCTGGAATGTGTCAAAGTGGATTATAAAGAATTTGAAGAAATGACGATCCAGCACTCTAAGGATTTATTGCAGGAGGGGGAACTTCGTGCGACTTCTGAGATTGGAAGAAATGAACTGGCATTAAATAGCCTAAGCAGGGCAGAAGTTGAAAGAGGTGTCCTGTATCATGCACAGGCAGTATTAGAAGATATGGGAATGGAACAGGAGGTAGAGCTGCTTGCTGCAAGAGTGTATGGTTCCAGAAGCAGACAAGACCTTTACCGGGAAGATTCTGACCTTGATGTAGTGCTTTCTTATCGTGGCAATATCCGGGAGGACAGTTTCTTCAATGAATTAAATGCTCATGGCATCGCAATGGCAGGTATTAAGGTGGACATCAATCCTATTGCCGAAGAAAGAATCACTCTGGCAGAATATATGAAGGAAGCAGATGCTTACCTTGATCAGCAGGAGATCAAAAAGCTGGCGGTGGATTTAGATAATTTCAGCTATGAATATGACACTTACGAATATAAAGATACCGTTGAGAACAGGGAAGAACAGGTGGAGAAAATCACAGAGGACATTCTGAATAAGAAAACAGGGTGTTTAAAGGACTGGCTGGTTGAAGTATCGGAAGAATCTGATATAGACAGTGATGTGATAACTGCCCGGTCACTGCTCTCCCGTTTAGAAAATGCAGAAACCTTTTCTATCTTTACCAGACAATCAGAACAGGAACAGCCAGAAGCTACGATCAGTTTCTATGTAGCAGAGTGCATGGAGTTCCCGGTCATGGGTGAGTACCATAATAATCTTACTCTGGAAGAAGCAATCAAAATCTATGAAAGTATTCCGGCAGAACGCCTGCATGGAATCAAAGGGATTGGTTTTGATCTGCAGGACGGGGATGAGGATTATTCCGGGGAATACGGACTCATGAGTGGAGACAGGATAGACAGGGATCTGATTGATATGATTCCACATTATAAGGAAAGCCCATTGGTACAGAAAGCAATCAATGACATGGAAAAGTATCTGAATGAGAAACATGGAAAAGTGCAGGAAGCAGAACAGACTGTGGAAGTGAAACAGGAAGTTTCAGAAGCACCAGTCAAGAAAGAATCCGTATCAGTAGAACCGAACCGGGAACAAAACAAAGAGCCTGCAAAGGGTGGAAAAGGGGAACTGAAAAAATCCGTGCTGCAGTCGTTAAAAGAGTTCCAGGCAAGAGCAAAAGCACAGGAGCAGAAAGAAATGGCAACTGAAAAATCCAAAGCACATAAGAAGGGGGATGTAGAATTATGATGAATCTGG
>OGJH01001960.1_pt1 | contig 15066 bp, 19 predicted proteins | sample 1572021 | NCBI WGS metagenome assembly OGJH01 (sample SAMEA2582098, study PRJEB24529) | metagenome | biome: Human gut stool | place: China | collected 2011
GGTCAATGGGCGGATTTTACGAAACAAAAATGCTTCTTTCCTTTTAGTATCTCCAACGGTAAACCATCTATTCTTCTTGCTTTTTGGGATTTTTTATGGTATTATGGAAATAGAGAGATAGAAAAGAATAGAAAGGGGCACATTGCGCGATTCGTATAGCAGTAGTAGACGATGATTGGTACATTTCTTCTAGAATTGAAAGAATTTTGTTGTCGTATGATCACATTTCAACATATGATCTTGATATTGAGGTCTTTCAAAACGGGTTGGATTATTTTAAATATTTAAAGAACGAACACGATTTTGATCTGATTTTTTTAGATATAGAAATGTCTGGGCCGAATGGTGTTGAAATCGGTCGCCATATTCGAAATGTAATGAAGAATAATATTACTCAAATTGTGTATATTACTGCATTTGATGGCTATGAGCAAGCATTATTCAAAGTTCGACCAATGGATTTTCTAAAAAAACCTTTTACAGATATAGACGTGATAAATACTGTAGAAATATATATCGAATTATATGATTCTGCGGGAAAATTATTTGAGTTTACTTCCCAGAGAAAAAAGAGAAAGGTTCCTTTTAATCAGATTCTCTATTTTAAGAGCAATGATAAAGTAGTTGATGTTATTACTATAGCTGAAAATGCATATTTTTATGGGAAACTGAACAGCATAGTGGAACAACTTCCATGCCAATTTCAGGTTATTCATAAATCGTATATCATAAATAAAATGTATGTAAAGAAGTATAATTATACGAATGTCGTAATGACGAATGATGATGTTTTAACGATTAGCCAAAATTATAGAAGCGATATGAGACAGTTAAATTTGTCTAAGAATAACAGCGGAAAGGAGTTTTTCTGTGACTAGAATGGAGTTGTTAGCATATCTTTCGGCAAATCTATTTCGAATATATACCCTATTCCGATTTACAGAGAATTTCTTTTCTGAGAGAAAAACAACTGTTAGATGGATCGCCATTAGCTTTTTAATTTATTTCTCAATAAATAGTGTTTGTTTTCTATGTTTTCCAATGATAGGGGTTAATATCCTTTCAAATTTAATTCCTTTTTTCTGCGTAACTCTATTTTATCGTTCAAAGACTTCTGTTCGAGTTTTGATAACAGTTATTGTGTATTCAATCAGCATATTTGCTGATATTGCATTATTTTCTGTTCAGCATTTGCTACATTTAAACTCTGTAGTGGTATCCTCTGGAGTAGCCACTTCTTTGTTAATTTTTTTGATAGAGCGATTATATGAGTACTTTTTCCCACGAGAAAAATTGGAGAAAAAGGCAGAAATTCATATAGAAGAACTGTTGCTAATTATCTTTATTCCATTGGGTAGTATTATAATTGCATTAAGAGGAATGAATCATGCCTTTGAAGATTATCTTCCAGAATCAATAATTTTATTTGCTATCAATGGAATTGTATTTTATATGTATGATGCGTTGAAGAAAAATGAGAAACAAAAGATAGAGAAAATGCAACTAGAGCAGCAGAATTTATTATATGAAAATCAAATTCAACTGCAAAGAGAATCAGAAGAAAAAATGCGAATGCTTCGTCATGATATGAAAAATCATTTCTATCGTATGAAAACAATGGTTCATCAAGGGGAAATACTGCTACTGGAGGAGTATATGGAGCATATTATTAGTGAAACGGAATCTATTGTTCCAATTTGTCGTACTGGAAATTCGGATGTTGATGGCATTGTGAATGTAAAGTTGACCAAGGCACAACGAGAAGGAACTGAAATCCATTTAGATTTAAAAATACCAACGAAGTTAAATATAGATAGTTTCGACATGAACTGCATTCTTGGAAATCTATTTGACAACGTACTTGAAGCTTTATCGAAAGTAGATAAGAAAATTCTTTATTTTAGGATGGTGTATGAGAAGGGTGTTGTTAACATTTGTTTGCGAAATATGTTTGATGGTCAACTCAGGGTCAATGAGAAAAATCAACTTTTATCATTGAAACAAGATAGAAAAGAATGTCATGGACTTGGAATTAAAAATGTTGTAGAAACAGTAAAAAAATATGATGGTAAGTTTGAGTATGAGCAAGAAAAAAATGTTTTTTCTGTTTATGCGATGATGTATGAAAGATGATGATATATATTTTAGTGATCCACTAAGAAGAGGCAGGTAATAAAAAATTACCTGCCTCTTTTTTATTTTCAACATAGATGTTGAAAATGCTGTACAAAATATAGAAAACTTTAAATTTCGCCATTTAATTATACGATTTTCGGTATGTCACGGCAGAATAAACGATTTTATGTTATAATGTGACACAAATTGAGGAAAGGGGGATTTTACAATGAAAAACTTTATTTGCAAGTATGCTGTAAAGCTTGGAAGTTGTATGGCGGCTTTGGCTGTTATGGCGACAGCGTTGACTGTAAACACAACTTGTGTGTGGTTTAGTCATCAGGAAAAACTTCCGGAAACAGCTAAAAAGCTTCGAAAGTTTTGATGTTTGAAAAGGTTTCTGTAGCAATTACAAAGGTTTTGGAAGAAAAAAAAATCATTCAATCATCTACAAAGGAAGTATGTGCTTATGGTCTGAGGCAGATATTCTCAACAATTTTAAATGCTGGGACAATGCTTTTAATCGGTTTTTTAATGCAAATGCTGATAGAAGCTATTTTATTTACAGTGATATACATTCCCGTTCGAGTATATGCCGGAGGCTATCATGCTTCTACACCGCAGCGATGCTGGGCATTTTCTGCGATAATGTTATGGATTGCACTGTGTATCGTAAAATACACGCCCCAAATGTATTTTTGGGTGATTACAACATTGTCGTTGATCGCCTGCATCGTTGTTTTTTTGCTGTCGCCGGTAGAAGATCGAAATAAGAGATTGGATGAAAAAGAACATCATGTTTATCATATTCGAGCAATTGTTGTGATGACAATAGAAGCCGTTGCAGCAATCCTGCTGTTTGTCTTTCACTTCAAACAATTTGTTCTGGTATTGGAAATCGCATGGTGTTCTCTGGCAGTGATGTTGCTGTTGGGAAAAGGAAAGAATGTTTTTGAAAACAAAAAAGGAGGATGTGCATGAACAAAAAATTGACAAGAACACTTGCCGGAGTCATGTCCCTAATGTTCATGGGACAGGTCATGATTTTTGGCGACGGCAGTGCCCAAGGCCTTTTACACGCTGATACAATTGCATCTGCTGCAGAAGCGATTGAAGGAGCAAAAAATAAAGACCAGCTTGCCAAGGAATTTGAAGAAGCAACAAAAGATCTGGGAAAAGTAGATTTTTTTGATGTTGCGGATGAAAAAGAAAATGGAACCGTTGTCAATGAAGATACTGCAAAAAACGATATAGCTGTGCAATCTGATGAAGCGGGTGCAGCAGTTCAAGATCGTTCAGCAGCAGTTATGGCTGCTTCGGAGGGCGATGCTCCGGTAGGTGAATTAACTGTAACTGGTATCGTTAAACAAGGGGTTATCAACGGAATTGATGACAAAACGCCAATTTATGTGCGTATTTTTGATGAGAACTGGAATGAAATTGAATACCAGGAACTCCGAAGTGGTGACAGTTATTCTGTAACAGCAAGCAGTGGTAGTGGCATTTATCATGTCAAGTATGAAAGTGATGGTTATTTGCCGTTTTACCTGAAGGATTTTGGTACTGGTACCTATACTGTTGGATCCGGTGATTTTCGCAACACGGTGACATTAGTTCCAGGTGATACCACTTGGAATGAAGAACACGACAACGAGTGGAGCGATGATGTCATCAATGGAAAAGACTTGGCATATGTACAGAGTTGCTTAGGAGCATATCGTGGTGATTCCGATTTTAATCCCAGTATGGATGCAGATGGTGATAATATTATTAGTCCAGCAGATTTGAAAGCATTTTGCGATTTTTATGATCATCTTGCTGATGATGAATATTATGAACTTCCACAAAATGTCCAGAATCTTGATATAAACCTAGATGGAGTAATTAATGATACGGACTATTTGCTTTTGATGGATGCTGGTGCAGGAGAAGAATTAGCTGCATTTAAGGCAGAAGTTGATTCTGCAAGAGATGTAAATTCATGGGTTTATATCTATAATCATGAATTTACAGGAGATATAATCGTTAATAAGGACGATTATAATGATGGTATTGATTTGATCAATGCAGCGGCTCAGAAACGTGGACGTTCTGATAATTACTACGCATACATGGACAAAGACGACAGCGGCACAATTGATAATGCAGATGTTGCATGGTTTTCAGCCGCATACAAGGCTTCTGGCGATTTGGATTGGGATCATGCCTTTAAAAGAACACTGATCATGCAGGAAAGCGGTGCTTTTCAGGGCAGCTTAAATTTGCATGATACAGATTTGAACCTGAATGGCTGCTCTCTGTATGTAGGCGACTGTATGTCTTTTACAACTGATATTCCGAAATTTTGGTCTGGCAATCAAGGAGCAACACTGAATATTAGCAATGGTTATTTGGAAGTTTCCAATAACTTAGTATTTCGTACCGCTTCTCCAGATGGCTGGGGTGGAAATGCCGGACAAAATATGCGTCTGAATGGCGGTACAGTAGTTATTGGCGGCGATTTTAATTTTGGTCAGGCAAATTGTTATGATACCATCTGGATGACAAACAGTGCAGATTGGCTCGAAGTATATGGAAACTGGAATTATATCACATTGACCGATATGGAAGGAAAATGGACAGCAGGTAATATCTGTTTCTTTGGACCAATCTGGGAAGTCAATGAAGCTTCTGGGCCGAAATCGATCTATTCTTCCGGTTCACAAGTCATTCATTTTGGTTATGAAGGCGGCAAGCAGACCGTTCTTTGGGACAACTGTGAAACATATATCAATAATGAAGATGGTTCTCTGAATACAGAAAGAACATTCAATTTCAATGATAAAGATGAGGCTGGAAAATGTTTGGGGGTTGTTTTTTCTCCTGACTATTCTAATGAGACTATCATTTCAGACCTTATCTTCCACAATATGTTACAAATTTAGAGGATGCTGTTCCTTATAAAGAATGAAAATACATGGAGGACTCCAACGGTAATACAATGGTAATACAATTCCGGATATTGTGGAAAAACAGATAGCGGAAGATCCACTTAATGTTGACAATGCGTGGCTGGAAGATAAGTATGGCTATAACGTAAAAGGGTTTATTAAAGATGACAATGTCAATGCGGATAAAAATAAAAAGAAACTGGTTGAAACACTTTCTTATTTATATAATCATTACATTGAACCAGTTGCAGATGCAGCATCAGACTATATTGGTAAATCCCTTAATCAAATTGTAAAAGGAAATTTCACAGACGATGTTGCATTGCTTGGAACTGCAGGCGAAATTGTACTTGGCATTTTCGATTTAGATTTGGTTTGCGATTTAAGAGATATCACATATGATATTGGAGAATGGGGAGAAATCATTATTGGAGATGATGAATTTTCTTGGTCATTTGCTGGGCAATCATTTCTTGATTTAGTGGGGATTATTCCTGTTATTGGTGCTGTAAAGTATTCCGATGAAGTTGGTGCATTGTTTAAAAAAGTTCCTGATTTATATAAGGAAGTTGTAGAATCACGATAAAAAAGAATTTTAAAAATGGTATTAAAGTTACAGAATGCGACACAACAAAAGAAATTGAAGAATTATACAAGACATTGTTCAAAAAATATTCAGATAAAATTGTTGAAATTGTTGGCAGCTTAACAGATAATGATATACATCACATCGTTGAAGGAAGCAAAGGGTCGAATCATCATTTGGAATTATTATCGTCAAATAAAGATTGGAATGAAATAAAAAATATAATTATTGAAGTAATGGTAAATGGTAAAGAAGAACCATATCTAAGTGTGTATTGTAAAAAATATGTTATTGATGGTAAAGTTGTTCAAGTTAACTATAATAAATATAATGGTGCTTACAAAATATCAGATGCTTATGTGATTATAGACAATCCACAAATTAATGTCATTTTTATCAAATCTGACATGCTTGAATGCTTATTAAGTGTTTCAGATTCATCAGGAGGATTTATATGAAAAAAGAAAAGCAACATATAATTGATTTGATATATCAACTTGATTTTGAAAATGCAGCAAAGCATCTATTTCAATTATCAAAGGAAGAACAAATCAGTTTAATGGTGTGTGAAGCAGCAGATACGGACAGTATCATCATTTTAGGATTTTTATCCTATATTTTATCGATTCAAAATACTGCTTTCTACCATCAGGTTATTTCAGAAGCACTTATTCAAATGTGTTGGTTAGAAGGCGGGTATAATCTGGCTTTTTATCATGCTTGCAAGCTATTAGAATTAAAACCTGTAGTAGAAGTTAAAGAATACTTGCTATTTTTTAATACTATTCCAGAAAAATTATTATCAGAAGAAAAAGCGTATACTTTAAGCAAAGAAATTATTGCTGAAAAACCAGATAGTATCGCAGCAAATGGGATTTTTTCTCGTTTAAGAGAAAAATACGAATAACGATTTATGAGAAATTCTGTTGTTAGATTCCATCAGATGCTTGCAAAGTATGCAATGAACATGATACAATAAAAACAACCTTATATAAAATATGATGATGAAAACTTTTCATTAGAAAAAATCCGTAGCGAACTTTTTATAGAAGCAGGGGAATTGCATTGAAAACAAAAATCAAATTTGAAACGAAAACACGCTGCAAAGAAAGAGAAAGCACAAGAAAAGCGTATGAAAAATATGCAGAAATCTATGATAAACTTGTTGAAAATAAAGTTTATGGTACATTGCATCATTATTTTCATCCAGAAGATTATGCTTTTGAAGTGTTTTCTGATCTTTCCATGCTGTATAAAAATTTAGAAGATAATTATTATACAGCAAGCAGATATCAGTATTGGATACATGATGATATCAGAAAGGTTTATGATTACATGAAGACTGCAGTTTTATATCATGGCCTTTGTTATGAGGCATTGGATGGCAAGAGATACAATCCATACGATGCCCTAGATTATGTGGAGGAGCATGAAAAATATTTGTATCAGGCAATTGCTGTACAGGAGATTTCTCTTGCCAAGAAACATGCAACTTGCTGTCCAGTGATTCAATGCATGCTGTTGGAACAGTATGAGAAAGCAAAAGAATTGTTGATGCTGGATACAGAAGAGACCGATATAGATGAAGAAGTAGACTTTATTCATCTTCCATGGGTAAAGAATATTTATCTTGCCATGTTGAATGGGGATGAAAATGCGTTCAATGAACAACTGGCAAAAAGAATCAACCAATATCGGAGAAGACCAAGTGAATATCAGCCACATGTAGATGCAACTTCCATTGCAATTATTTGGTTTGCAAAACAATTGAACTTAAAATACAAATTTCAAGTATCTGAGATTCCAGATTATTTTTTGTTAGAGCATCACCATGAAATGCCAGCAGATTGCAAGTTAATCAACCTGCACAATTGTGAAGTTGCTTTTCAAAAGTGGGGAAAACAAACACCAACATTGGAAGAAATTCGTAGCAAACTTTTTATACAGGCAGGAGAATTGCATTGAAAACAAAAATAAAATATGAATCTACAAAACGAAAAAAAGATATTGCAAGGTCTAAAATCGCATATCAAAAATATGCAAAAAGGATTGATGAACCTGTTGAACTGCAAATATATGAGGAATTGCATCGTTTCTTTCACAAAGAAAATGTTCCAGCTGCTGGATCAATTCAAGATGCCACAAGTTTGTATTACGCTTTTCAGAGCATTTATAACCTTGCAGCGAAATATAAATACTATATTGATAATGATATCTGTACTACTTTTCAGTACTATCGGATGGGTGCTATTTATTATGCAATGGCATATCAAGAAATGCAACAGGCTTGTCCAGTGGATGAAATTGTGATGGATTATATGAATGACATCGAAACACATGAAAAGTTTCTTTATCAGGCAATTTCCGTTGGAGAATGGGAACTTGCAAGGGAAAATTCCACCTCATGCCCAGTGATACAAGCCATGTTATATGAAAATTATGCAAAGGCAAAAGAATTGTTGTTGATGGACACAGAAGAACCAGATGAAAGTCAGGAAGCCTATTTTATTCATCTGCCATATTTGAAAAGAATTTATCTTGCAATGCTAAATGGCGATGAACAAGCATGGAATGAACAGCTTGCAAAACGAATCAATCAATATAGAAAACGTCCATCTGATTATCAGCCCGTTGTAGATTTTGTATCCATTTCACTCATAAAAATGGCTCAAAAATTAAATCTACAATGTCAATTCAAAGTAGAAGAAATACCAGAATATTTTTTTGAAAGCATTCACATCATTGAGAGAATGGATTGTAAAATCATTGATCTGAAAAAATGTGAAGTTGCTTTTCAAAAGTGGGGAAAACAAACACCAACATTGGAAGAAATTCGTAGGGAATTGTTTTGATGTATATTCTCAATCAAAACAGAAAATCAAGATGAAAGTTTTATTTCCTAACAGGAGGTAACATTGGGCAGACAATTTCATTTCTTTATGGGAGAAAAAGAGGAAGAAGAATTAAAAAGGTATTTACTAGATTCTAATGTGAAAATATTGTTTGAAGGAAAAAATCCAACACCAGTGGAGATAACAGAGTTTCCCCCTGCTTTTTCGGATAGAGGCTGGTTTATGGTGTATCTCTACAAGGAAGAATGGGGCGAATTGGTAATGAAAGATGTTTTAACTGAGAGGAAATATCTTGATGTTTTTTCTTCACCGGTTATCGAATTTAGCCGAACAGTTATTCGAGAGCATGCAAAAGAAATAACGCCTGGACGCATTTGGTTTCAAAATCGTTATTTTAAAGGAGATACGATTTTAAACAAATGTAGGGAGATGACTCGTTTTTATCAAGCGTTAGCAAGACAAATCAAAAAAATTCTTCCTAAACATAGAAAACCATTGGCAGAAGGAAATACAACCATATATTGTAGTGATTCCATAAAAGAAATGCTGGATAATGGCTATCGAATCATGTAAGCATTTATATATTAAAAGTAGTGACACTCGCTTCCTATCAGGAGAAGTTCGTATTGACAGAAAATAAAGAAGGTGATTTTCATAAAGGCAAATACGATATATGAAGTTTCATTAGAAGATGCCTCCATTTACAAGATAGAGATCTTGAAAAGTGATATTTCTATTTACATACAGCTATACAATGCGAAAAGAGTTAAGATAATTTTTTTGAACTACTATGGAATCATAGATTATCATGCGATTGGTCAAGAAATTGGAGATTTTGAAATCCAGCATGATTCCGATTTCATACAGCAGATTATATCGGAAGAGATAGAAAGCGGTGCATCCAGAGCATATATGGATGGATTAACATTCACGCATTTTCGTCTTTTTGAAACGTGGAAAAGGAAAAAAATACTGGAAATTGTATGTGAAAAAATAGAGGTAGAATATTTGTAATCATAGCACTGTATGCATATTTACGATTGTATAAAGAAAAATATATGAATGGGAGACGATATATGATTTTTGGTTTCCTACAAGCAATCATGGATTTCGCAGTGATTCAACTTGTGCGAGACTGGATCTTTCAATTATTAAGCAAGATTCAACAGGAATACAATGATTATAATTTAATTACTGATTAAAATAGATTCAGTCATATTGAGAAATCTTTGAAGACATCCTGTGCTTCTTTCATTTCTTTCTGAGAAAAGGCACATAAAACAACATTCACATCATAATCTGGAAATTTATCGCAAAACTGCTTATATGCTTGATAACATTGCTTAGTGGATTCCTTGACTGGATTTGCTAAAGCACCACCAAAAATCCCAGCACTAATCAATGGAAAGGCAATGCTATGTAAGTTGTTATTTTTAAGAACAATAAGAGAATGATAATATGCTTCAAAAAGCTCTTTAAATGCTTCGGGCGTGGCATTAAAGTCAGGCCCTACAGCATGAATGATGTACTTAGCATTCTTAATGCCAAAAGCAGGAGTGATGGCTGCTTCTCCATCTTGTAACGGCGTGTTAACTTGCGAACAAGCATGTGTCAGTTCCATGTAACCTGCTTTATTAAAAATAGCACCGCAGATACCGCCACCCGCTGCAAGATATTTGTTTGCCGCGTTGACAATCGCATCAACTTCCTGTTCCATACAGGAATCATTAATCAATTTCAAATTACTCATGATAAATCCTCCATATGACAAAAGTATTTTGCTGCTTCGGATATTTTATTAATAGTATAGCACTAAATTTTTAGAATGTCAAGTTTAATCATGCAAACAAGATGCGAGTATTCTGGCATCTTTTTAATATGAATTTATTTAGTCTGAATCTATGTATAGGTGCAAACTTGTCTGTGAGCAGTGAGAAATTGTGTAAATTAAGATAAAATTAAAGGGATGATAAATATGACGAAAGTCGAACTTGAAAGAAAATTAAAAGACATGAATATAAAGGAAACCATGTACGATTTAAATGGCGGACTGCCAAATGAAGCATATTGTATGGAAGAAATAGGGGGTAAGTGGTACACTTACTATTCAGAACGAGGACACCGCACTTCCCTGAAAGCGTTTGAAACAGAGCAAGAAGCTTGTTCGTATTTCTTAGATTGGATCAAGAATCACTAAAAAATAGCAATTCTGTCCGGAAAACAGTGGGAAGAATTGCTATTTTTATTTTAAAAAGAGCATTGTATGAAAGAAACGCCTTGATTTCTTTTCAAATTTATGGTATGCTAAAAAACGGAAGTGCTGCATGGTGAGAATTGATCGAATGCCTTCGCATTTCTAGTTGAAAAACCACTATGAAGAGTATACGGGGAAATACAGATATTAAAATCGAAATGCGGTGCAGCAGATTCGATTGAAACTTTTAGGAGGATGTTAATCATGAAGAGAAAAAGAATCAAGGCGGCTGTTTGTGCGGCAGTGATGGCATTTACACTATTTGGAAGTGTATGCCCAGTAGACCACCACTTTATGCGGGAAACATCTGTGACTGCTTCTGCGGAAGCGGCGATTTGGGATGGAACGGAAGATACTTCTTGGTATTATCGGGAACACGATGTGGTCGTAAGTGAAAACGGAGAACGAATTGCCATATTCAATATTCGCACAGCAGAAGAACTTGCTGGACTTGCCAAACTTGTTAGAAACGGCAACAACATGAAAAATACCATGATTAATCTGGTTTCTGATGTTACCTTGAATGACACCACGAATTTCGACAATTGGGACGAGCAGCCCCCTGCAAACAATTGGACGGCAATTGGTGCAGTTCCAATTGAAGCCCCCAATGTGAATGTGGTAATGACCATACAGCCAGAATGCAGAAATACGGTATTTGCGGGTATGTTTAATGGGAATGGTCATACAATCTCCGGCATATATTCTCTGCATCACAATTATGCAGGATTGTTTGCAAGAACATCCGGCATTATCACCAATGTAATTGTGAAAGACAGCTATATTCAGTGTATCAATACATAGAAAGTTGAGAGCGGTGACACAGCATTATGGGAAGCGTGTGCAGGCGGAATTACTGCAATCTGTGACCGAGGTGTCATTTCTCATTGTGAATTTGACGGTAAGATTTTTGCAAGCGGTCTGAATCAAGTAGGATATGGAACACATGGCAGTTTTGCAGGCGGAATTGTTGGAAAATTCAGCGATGATGAGAACGGCGTTGCAGCCGTTGTAATGATGTTTGCACTTGTTCCGGCTGGATTTCTCATCAATCCGGCACTGTTTTTAACGGCATCTGGTCAGCAGGTGATAACAGACCCTGGAATTTATAGCTGTATCAATCGAGGCAGCATCTATACAGAACATGGTACAGATGAAAACGGTGCAGGTGGAATTATAGGAGCAGGGGGACTTTACACGGTTCGCAATCCAGATTTTGCAGTGTTCTATTGCTTAAATCTGGGTGAAGTGCACGCAGACCATCAAAATATTGGTGGAATGGTCGGAGAAGGATACAAGTTTTCGGAACAGAAGAGTTATTATACAAACTGTGAAAGAAGCAGTGAAAATGATGATGCAATCAACTTTGTAGATGCTGGAATGAGTCTGGAAGAGGTTGCAGAGGAAATGGACGGCAATTATAAGTATGAAAATGGTGCAATCATGCTGAATTTTGACGGAAATACAAAAGAAGAGCCCTCTGAAACTATGGAAAAAGAAACATTTACAAGAGAAACCGTGAAAAAAAATATTACCATGCCAGCACCGGAATTATCCTGTAGTTTTCTGACCCATTATTTCGGAACTGTTGTTGATAAAGATAATGTTCAAGTTTCTACAAGCACAAATTCGGAGGTTTCCAATTGGAGCATTGATGTTGCAGGCGACCCGAAGTTTACAGATATTTATTTGAACGATTTTACCATTTATGATTTAGTCCCAGAAGTCACTTATTATGTGCGGGTACAGGGAAGAACGCTGTCAGACCGAACAGATCCGGAATGTGAATATACCGATTATGGTTATCTGTCGATTACTTTGAAGGATGATGGATCGCTTGACGTAAATAAGGATTTTGTAGCAGAAGACGAGAAAATAAAAGGCGATGTAAATGCAGATGGAGCATTGAATGTAGCGGATGTTGTTCTTCTTCAAAAATGGCTGCTGGCAGTTCCAGGTATAAAGCTGGGTGAGGGAGAAGTAGCGGATTTGTATGAAGATGGCAATTTGAACGTGCTGGATCTTGCTGTCATGAAGCAAAAACTAAGCATCCAATAACCCCTGCTCTGTGGCGAACAAGACTGCATTTTAAGAAATAAAAAGAGGCTGATTCCAATGCGATGGTAGCAGGGAACCAGCCTTTCTTTTTTGCTCGAAAATGGAGGTTATTAAAAGTCGGGAATGCCTGAAACATGCAAGCAGTGTTTTATTTGGATGGTGTGTGATGGAGTTCTTCTCTAACCATCATAAGGGCGTATCCCAGTAAGTTTTGTCCTTTCCATGCATGGATGTTAAATCGTGCCGGATCTGTCATGGAAATGCCAATTCCCCAAATGAGATCGTGCACCGCACATTCTGCTAAGATGGCCTCGCCTGTTTCCAGCAATTTTTGAGATAGTTCATCATTCTGTCTGAATTTTTCAAGCAACCCTTTATATACAATGAGTTGCCGAACGCCGTTCCAAACAGAATTGTTATAGTTTGAAACGCATCTTCCGAGGTTTTTTATTTCTCCCGGATTTGAAGTACAGAGTATTTGTGATGCAATCTCTGTATCTTTAAAAAGCAGAGCTTTCTTGTGCATCATGTATTGTTCCATAGAAGAATATTTTATGCCGTCCACGACAAAATCAGACAAATACCAGTTGCTGAAAGGTCCGTTGATTTCCTCTGGACGATGAAATCCGATGACTGTTTTCATTTGCTTACTCCTTTTCATTATAACAGAATTATAGAAACGATTTCAAATCCTTTTAGGGAGCAGGTGCAATCGTTTCCCTATGCAAATTTGTCCTCTATGAGAGAAACAATGTAAGCTTCTAATTCTTTTTGATTTTCGACTTCTTGCGTAATGCCATACAAGCCTTGCTTGCAGGATGCATCCCATTTTATTAAAAAGGTTAAATCCATCGCATCTAATGCCGTATCTACGCCCAACTTTTCAATTTTTTCATAAGAAGGATGCTGATATAAAACTTGTTCCTCTTTCTTCAATCGGAATACCAACATACTGTAGAGCGGTTCGCCAACAATTTCAATGTGTACAGCATACTCCTTGCCGAGATAGTTGGCTAGGATTTTGTTTGCGATTGTTTCGGTGTGTGATTTTGTTCTGTGCAGCAGTTCTGAGATTTGATTTTCCGGATAACCGCAGGTTTCTTGTGTGGTGTCTTCATAGGAGATCTGATTTTTTATCAAACAGGAAAGGTCATCCAGCAGTGGATTCAGCTTGTTTTTTGCTGCAATTGGTTTTGAATGGTTCTTGAACTGCAAAACTGTGCCCGAATTTGTGACAATGATTTTCTCAAGCTCTGTTGGGAAAATCTCTTTGCTGAAAATTTTTCTTTTGCAGATGATTTTTCCGTTCTCTATCAATACGTTCATCGTTGCTCCTGATTTTTATTTTTCGGATATCGAATCAAATCATGTTCATATACCTTTTCCTTGAATTTTCTATCTTGAACGTGCTCGAATCCAATGTGTTCATATTTTTTCATTTTTAAGATGCCGTCGGTTGATACAATGCAGGGAACGCCGAGTGCATCTGCTCGGTCAAACGCAATTTGAACGAGTTTCCGCATATAGCCTTGATTTTGGTAGGCTTTTTTTACTACGAGCATTTCAATTTGAACGAAGTCTTGATGGGCTTCTTTCAGCTTGCTTTCTAGGGATGTTCCAGAAGCTTTCATATCCTTGAAAAATTGGATACTTCCTTTGAGTCCCATGCCTTTTACCGTGCCAAGAATGAGATCTTTCAGACCGCCAAAACAAACCTTGCTGGTCGGCTCGGAAATCATGATATAGCCTTCTTCTTTTTCGCTGATGGTATGTAACCAACCGCTTTTGATTCCAGCCAAGGCGAACCCTTTCATATATGCCTCCGTGCCGGATTTTCCTTTGCACAGGTAATAAAGCCCTTCTTCCTGTGCTTCATATTGGTATTCACTAAAAGCTTTTACGATTTCCTGCATGGATGCTTCGGAGATCCGTTTCAATTTCATCTTTAATCCTACCTTTCGTTTTGTGTGTTGAAAACTTTGTGGGCTTGAAAAACGGGAATTTATTATATGATTTACCAAATCCCTTTCATATTACAAAGTAGTTCTTCAATTGAGTCTGCAAGATGTACGGAACGTTTATTCATAACATCAACAGCAGTTACCTCACCAGTATCATTATTCACTTGAACAAGGTAGCTGTCATTACCTCCTATTGAACAAAAAGTTCCAATAAGAAAATATTTTTGATTATGTAAATAATGTGTTTCTTTATTATCGAAATCAAATATAATATGCTTTCCAAGATTACTATACGGCGTGAGTCACTTTA
>OGJH01001971.1_pt1 | contig 15009 bp, 19 predicted proteins | sample 1572021 | NCBI WGS metagenome assembly OGJH01 (sample SAMEA2582098, study PRJEB24529) | metagenome | biome: Human gut stool | place: China | collected 2011
TAATTGGCAGTTACCGGAAAGAAACGATTGCGCCGTTACTGGGTTTTCCGGTAATTTAGCGCTTCCAAAAATTTTTCGGAGGGATTGAAATGATCGCAGCAAAAGCAAAGAATGAACTTCCTGCCTGTCCGGTGGAAACGACACTTACTTTAATTAGTGATAAATGGAAAGTCTTGATTTTAAGAGACTTACTTCCTGGGACAAAACGGTTTGGGGAGTTAAAGAAATCAATCGGACATGTCTCACAGAAAGTGTTGACAGCGCAGCTTCGACAGATGGAGCAGAGCGGACTTGTGAATCGAAAAGTATATGCCGAGGTGCCGCCAAAGGTTGAATATTCACTGACGGACGTGGGATACAGTTTGAAACCGATTTTAGACGCTATGTGGACGTGGGGCGAAGAATATCAGAAGAAAATGGAGGAATAATCCCCGGCGGCTTTGAAAACTGCAGCGGGGATTATGAAGACATACACATCATGTATTGTGTGTTGTAATTAATCTAAAATCTGTCCATCTGTAGAAATTGTGACAACCTGCCATGGGATAAATTTTCCACTGTTTTGCAGTGCTGTCTTTGCCGCATGCTCAAGTCCGCCACAGCACGGTACTTCCATGCGGACAACGGTTACACTCTGGATGTCATTGTTCCGGATGATTTCGGTTAGTTTTTCTGAGTAATCGATGTCATCCAGTTTTGGACAGCCCACAACGGTGATTTTTCCTTTGATAAAATCATGATGGAAATTAGCATACGCATAGGCGGTGCAGTCTGCAGCAATCAAAAGTTTGGCACCATCAAAGTAAGGAGCCTTTGTCGGTACGAGTTTAATCTGAACCGGCCACTGTCTTAATTCGGACGTAAGAGAATTGTCTGCGGATACAGCAGGTGCTAAATTGCGGCGGTCAAACTGGCGCATTCTCTGTCCGGGACATCCACTGAATGCTGGAGATTTTTTCTCTTTTGCTTTCTTTTTCATATTTTCTTTCACAGCTTCTTCGTCGTAAGCAGCAGCTTCCCGTTCCACAAAAGTAATGGCACCGGTCGGGCAGGTTGGCAGACAGTCGCCAAGTCCGTCGCAGTAGTCGTCGCGCAGCAATTTTGCTTTTCCGTTTACCATACCGATGGCACCTTCGTGGCAGGCATTGGCACAGGCACCGCATCCGTTACATTTATCTTCATCAATCTGAATAATTCTTCGTATCATAGTTTATCCTTCCTTTCGGGTAATTGTTGTTTCTGGTTGTATTATAGAAAAGGCTGTGCTAAAATTATGTTGTTATAACAACGAAAAATATATTTTTGAAATTAAGGAGCGAAAATGCAAAAACCACAAATACCGATTTTTATGGAAATAACGGACGCAGAATGGGATGAGATGGTACGTCTTTTGTGTCTGCGCGAAAAGAAATTCAAAAAAAATACGATTATTTTTCATCAGGGCGACATCACAGAAGAAATGGGAATTGTTATAAAAGGAAACGTAAATATAGAAAATGTGGACATTTCAGGTAATGTAAGTTTATTAGGAAATGCGGAAGCAGGGGATGTATTTGCAGAGACGTATGCACTCTGTGGTGAGGCGATGGCGGTAGATGCAGTGGCTACGAGCGAGACGGTTATTTTGTTTCTTCCTATGAAACAGCTTATGCATGAAAAAAATGCAGGATATTCGTGGTACGGTAAAATGCAGGCTAACATAATTCGTATGCTCAGCAAGAAAAATCTGGTGTTGTCAAATCGTATTTTCTGTACAACTCCGAAAAAAATCAGGGATCGTGTGTATACCTATCTTTCAATGCAGAGGGTGAGAAGCGGCTGCCGGAAATTTAAGATTCCTTTTAACAGGCAGCAGATGGCGGATTACCTGAATTTAGACCGGAGTGCACTGTCAAAGGAGTTAGGACTTATGCGGGAAGAAGGAATCCTTTCTTTCTATAAAAATGAATTTGAACTTTTGGAGGCGGAGGAATACGATGTTAAAAGATAAAGATATCAGGGATCCGCTATTTGACTTTTTGGAGGAACAGTACGGGAAAACTCGGATTATAGAGGAAAAAACGATGGGAAAATCCAGAGCGGATGTTGTGATGGTTTTGGAAGAAGAACTGGTAGGAATTGAAATCAAAAGTGATGCAGACACCTACGCAAGACTTTCACGCCAGGTCAAAGATTACGACCGTTTTTTTGACCGAAATTATGTCGTTGCCGGTTCGAAACATGCTCATCACGTGGGGGAACATGTACCGGAGTGGTGGGGCATTATTACGGTGGAGGAAGTAGATGGAGCATGCGATTTTTATGTGCTCCGCAAAGCTGAAAAAAATCCCAAGCAGAAAATGCTTCATAAAATAAAATTGTTGTGGCGTCCGGAACTGGCACACATTCAAGAAGTGAATCATTTGCCGGCATACAAGCAGAAAAGCAAAGATTTTGTCCGCAAAAAAATCATGGAAAAAGTACCGGAAGACCTGCTGCATAAACAAATTAGTGATGAATTGTTTGAGCGGGATTACACGACGATTCAACAGCAGATTGATGAATTTAAAAAGAGGTGACAAACGATGAAAATGACGACACTTTGTTATATTGAAAAAGATGGGAAATATCTGATGCTTCATCGCACAAAAAAGGAAAAAGATATTAATAAGGACAAATGGATTGGTGTTGGAGGACATGCCGAGGAAGGCGAAGGACCGGAGGAATGTCTGTTAAGAGAAGTAAAGGAGGAGACAGGTCTTTTTCTTACTTCTTACCGATTTCGCGGAATTGTAACTTTTGTCAGTGACCAGTGTGAGCCGGAACTGATGTGCCTTTTTAGTGCAGACAAATTTGAGGGAGAAGTAATAGAATGTGATGAAGGCGATTTGTTCTGGGTTGAAAAAGAAAAAGTACCCTCACTTCCAACCTGGGAGGGGGATGCCATTTTCCTAAAATTGTTTCTGGAAGATGAGCCGCGGTTTTTTAGTCTTCGTCTTGTTTATGAAGGAGAAAAATTAGTGGAAAAGAACTTAAGATTGTATGAATCATAACAAAAAGTGGCTGCTTGATACAGCCACTTTTTATAAGCGTATGTCAATGTTTGCACCAACATTTGGGTTCACTGACATTTCCATCATTTTTGCGAGTGCGTCTCCCTGCATTTCCTGTGAGTCTAAAGTTTTTGAAAGCATCGAGACACCGACTGACTGCATGAGATTGTTTGCAGCATTTGCCATGGAGTAACTGGCAATATCCATGCCTAAATCCATATCCATAACGATACCTCCTATCGAATAATTCTAATTAAATAATAGCAGAGATAGGAGAAATTAACAAGAAAAATTTATGAAAAAAGGATATTTTTGCAAGTTCACTCGTTTATATAGTGAAGACCAAGAGAAAGGAGGTTTTATGGTGAGGGATTGGACAAAAGATTATTTTCATGAAAAATATGAGTGCTACTGTGATATGGTATATCGAATCTGTATGCTTTATTTGAAAAATGAAAGCGATGCCAGAGATGGGTTACAAGATATTTTTCTGAAAATGTGGGAAAAACAACCGGTCTTTGAAAATGCTTCCCATGAAAAGGCATGGCTTATAAGTACGACCAAACATTATTGTCTGGATGTATTAAAAAGCAGTTGGCATAAAAAACGAGTGGCACTGGATATTAACCGGGAAATCATGTCGGATGAGAGAGAACAGGAGTATCCGGTGTTAGATGAGATTTTGAAACTGCCACAAAAATACCGGGAGGTTCTTTATTTATATTATTATGAAGAATATTCAGTAAAGGAAATCGGGATTATGCTCAAAAGGAAAGAGAGTACCATCCAGTCCCGGCTGGCGGCAGGAAGAAACAAATTAAAAACAAGATTGGCAGACAGAAAGGGTGTATGGTAATGAATAAACAGATAGGAAAAAATATGTTTGACGGTATGGAATTGCCGGAGCAGACGAAAAAGGAAGTGTGGGGAAATTTAGAAAGTATAATTTCAAATACTACAGTAGAAAAAAGGGTACACAAAAACCGTGTTTGGGTCAGACGGCTTGGAAAAACAGCGGCTGCATTCCTTATAATGGGAGTTCTTTTCGGAACTATTAATGGCGTAAGTCATGGCGGACTTGTTGAGGCAATTTCCGGTTTGTGGCAGACAGACGAGAGCAGTCAGAAAATTGTAACAGAAATGACCGATTATCATGTGAGGCTGGATTCCGTATATGCGCCAGAAATACTTGAATGTACGGAGAAAAGACTTATTTTTGCCGGAAGTTTTGGTCTTGTTATTTATGACCGGCAAAGTGAGCGTGTGTCGGCTACGATTGATTTGCAGAAAATTGAAAGTAATCACTTCAATGCCGATACATTGCAGACTAGGTTTCTGATTCAGGGAGACGAACTGGTGATTTATAATCTGCAAAATAAAAAAGTATATGGAAAGAGCTATCACTATAATCTTTCAACGAATGGTAAAAAAGAAACGTCGTCTCTTTTGCCGGACACTACGCAAAAAGCGGATGCTTTTTTAGAGAAAGAATGGCAGAAACAGAATAAGGATAAGTATGCCGATACATTAAATTTTTATGCGGAGGGAACCTCTTTGTATAAAGATAAAGAGGGACTTCTGAGCGAAAAAGCATTAATTTCAAAAGAAGGTAATACGATTTCATCTGCTGTGTGGTTAGTGCTTGAAAAAGACAAGACTAAGGGTGATTACCAGATGTATTTGTATCAGAAAAAAGGGAAACAAGGTGTGGCAAAAAAAGAAAAACTACGCATCCAAGCATCTACGGAGAAAGAGAAGACGACGGTCCTTAAAAGGTATGAAGAACTTGGCGGTTCGGAGATAAAAAAGGCAATTGTTGAAACCTTTTATGACAATCCATCTTTGTATGAGGGATATGTTTATCAGGGCAGTCAAAATTATCAAAAAGTAGAATTTGGAAACTGTGATGTGGTAATTCCAATTGTCAAAATCACAGGAACAAATAGACAAAAAGATACGGTAAAAGTAATTGGACAATTCTACTGGTATGGCTTCAGCTTGTCCGGAAAAACTTTATATGAGGCGCAGTCCGGTGGTGGGGTGGCAGTCATGTTTTTGAAAAAAGACGGTGGCAGATATCAGGTGAAAAAGGTAGTACATCCAAGAGATGGTGGATTATTACAGAAAGACTTGGTGAAATTATATGGAAGTGATGGAAAAGCTGTTTCAGATGTTCTCGAAGATTCGCTTGCGGATGAAGTAGTTAAAACATTGAGAACTTATGTAAAACAGAATCAGCTGGATATTAAGTATTACAAGGCATTTGGGTGGGACCCGGAGAAAATTGATGAATAGGATGAAATCAACGAAAGTCTACGCTTCGTAGGTAGTGTTATTTTTATTGATTTTGTATAATGAGTGCATGGAGGTAAGAAAGAATATGACACAGTGCCAGCTGGCAGACAAACTTTTAGTGAGTGACAAAACCATTTCTAAGTGGGAAACAGGGAAAGGGTATCCGGATATTACACTTTTGGAGCCGATTGCAGAGGCATTTTCCGTATCAATTACGGAATTGATTTCAGGCGACGAAATCAAAAATACCAATGTATCTGCCAATATGATGCGTTCCCTATTTTATGTGTGCGCGGTGTGCGGCAATGTAATTCACAGCATGGGCGAGGCAGCGGTTCATTGTCATGGAGTATTGCTAAAGCCTGCACAGGCAGAACAGACAGATGAAAATCATAAGATTTTTGTTGAGCGGGTGGAGGATGGATTGTTTGCCCTCGATTTGGTGAAAGGAATTGATGACACAGAAAAACGGAGGGCGTTGGAGCAGGCTGCAAAAATGTTGTTTGGGTGAAAATTGACAAATATGGCTGCGAATCATATAATTCTATATGTTATTTAGGAAAAAGTAGTAGAGAGGAATATTATGTTAGAGCCAAAAGAAGTTAATTTATCGCCCATGCCAAAGACATGGATTTTAGATTTGGACGGCACAATCGTTGTCCATGACGGGCCGTATATCTTAGGACACGATAAGTTTTTGCCGGGAGCAAAAGAATTTTTAGATGGCATTTCGGAAGATGATATGATTATATTTCTGACTGCCAGAGGTGAGTGGGAAAAAGAGCATACCCTGCGGTTTTTAAAAGAAAATCATGTGCGCTATGACCATATTATTTTTGGCGCAGGACAGGGAGAGCGTGTGCTAATCAATGATAATAAACCGGACGGACTTGTCACAGCGGTCGCAGTCAACACAACAAGAGATAAATTCTGCCAGACCAAATTTCAGACGGATTATAATTTGGGAACGAGGTATGATTGATTTTTTTAGTTTCCGTAATTCAGGAAAAAATTTTGTGTTTCGTGGACGGCTCTCGCCTTGATAAATACGCGGAAGTATTGATATGCAGATTTGTATATCGGATACTTCCGCGTATTTATATCCACTCGCCACAAAGTTTTCGCCTGAATTACTGGAATGTTAAAAAGGTTAGCACTGATTATTAGTACGAAACGTATGTAGTATCTATATACAAAATTATGATAATGTGTTAAGATTATTTAGAAAAACATTTTATAAAAAAACAACCGAAAAAGCCATTAGGAGGGGTAAAGATGGAGTCAAAAAACAGTCAACTAGAAAAGACGGAAAAAAAATCGCACAAAAATTCTTAAAAAATTATTAGGAAGTAAAATTGTATGGGGAGTCGTCTGTTTTGTCTTAATAGGAATATTAGTATATAATGTTAAAGATTCTTTTTTTACTGACAGTGATACTAAGAAGTTAGGATTTGAGAATATTGGTGAGTTGGCTACTCAGTCTGCATATTGTTCTCAAGTGGATACGATTAAGGATGCAAGAAGTTTGTTTGGTATGGAAATTCCATTTACGCAAAGTCAGTATGTCTATAGTTATGATATAGTGATAAAGGCTGGATTTGATTTTAAACGTATTATCCCAGATGTAAATGATAAAAAGAAAGTAATTACTATCCATATGCCTAAACCTAAAATATTAAGTAGTGAAATAAAAGAGGATTCTTGTAAAGTGTATGTGGAAGATAAGAGTTGTTTTACGCCATTGACGGTAGAAAAAATGGGTAAAGCACGGATAAGAATGAAAGAGGTTGCTGAAAAGAATGCAATTGCAAACGGATTGTATGAAAATGCCATTGAAAATGCTAAGAAGTTGCTAAAAAATTTTGTAGGTGAATTGTATAATCTTGAAGAATACCAGATTAAGTTTGAGGAGGATAACAAATGAAAGAGAAGAATAAGTTTAAATGGATAAAAATTATTGGCGGCATAATAGTTGCTGGAATCATATTGTTTTACTTGTGGCTATTTTTTACTGCGTGATTTTTTAGAAAACGAAATTAATAATCAAGGTTACTATTTTGGGTGAATTGAGAGCAATGAAAACGCTAAGCGATTACATGAAAATGAATTATCGAATGGAAATTGTTGAGGATGCAGAGGAAGGTGGCTTTGTGGTTTCGTTTCCGGAACTTTCGGGATGCCTTACTTGTGGAGATACAAAAGAAAAAGCAATTGCTAATGCTATAGATGCAAAGAGAGCATGGTTTGAAGCTGCACTAGAGGCAGGAATGGAGATAAACATTCCGGGTGTGCCAAGTAAAGATATTTAATCTTTTTAAGATTCCAGTAATTTAGCCAATCCATTTTGTATTGAGCGAGTACAAACGCGTGGGTATGAGATATGCGTTTTTTGCATATCCGTACCCCTACGCAGTTTGTTAAGCGGGAGCGCTCATGAAATGTAAATTGGATTGGCTAAATTACGGAAATTAAAAACTTAAAAAACATTGCTTGCAAACACCTAAAATATATAGTACAATAAACCCCTAAAACCTATGTGAATTTTTCTAAACAGTTTTGTTTATTTTTCGTCACATCATCTGCCGATGGTGTGATTTTTTGTTGCAAAGGAAAGGACGCTTGCGAAGAAAGGAGTTCCCCATGGAACAAACATTTATGAAAGAAAAGAAAATATTACCGTTAGTATTGTCGATGTCGCTGCCAATGATGTTGTCCATGCTTGTAAATTCTCTATACAACATTGTTGACAGTTATTTCGTGGCACAGATTAGTGAGCAGGCGATGACGGCATTATCTTTAGTATATCCACTCCAATTACTGGAAACGGCAATAGCGGTTGGATTTGGGGTAGGAATGAATGCGGCTGCTGCGTATTATCTGGGGGCGAAGGAGCAACAGAGGGCGGATGATATTGTGACATCAGGGCTTATCCTCAGCCTTTTGCATGGTGTGATTTTGATGGCTGCGGCGCTTCTTTTTGCACCGGCATTTGTTTCGCTGTTTACAGAAAATGAAAAGATTCTTGCGGATGGTGTGAAATATTCAAATCTTGTATTTATTTTTGCAGTTCCAAATGTTATTGCGATAACGTTTGAGAAAATTTTTCAGGCAGAGGGACGGATGAAGGTTTCGATGTTTAGTATGCTGTGTGGGTGTGTTGCCAATATCATACTTGACCCGCTGTTGATTTTTGGTATTGGAATATTCCCGAAAATGGGGATTGAGGGAGCTGCAATTGCAACCGGTATTGGACAAGTAATACCACTTATTGTGTACTTGTTTGTTTTTATCAAGCACCCGGTATCACTGCATTTTCACTGGCATGAAAAAGTCTTCCAAAAACGGTTGATGGGGCAGATGTATGGAGTAGGAATTCCGGCGACATTAAACCTTGCCCTTCCTTCCTTTATGATTACGGCACTTAATGGAATTCTTGCTGTGTATTCCGCATCGTATGTGCTGGTGCTTGGTATTTACTATAAACTGCAGACATTTATTTATCTCTCGGCAAATGGTATTGTGCAGGGAATCCGACCAATTATCAGTTATAATTACGGCGCGGGAGAGAGAGGGCGTGTCAAAAGAATTTTTATTACTGCATTAATTATGATTGCTTCCATTATGTTTGTTGGTATGTTGATATGTTTGGGATTTGCAGGAAATCTGATAGGACTGTTTACAAAAAATTCGCTTACGATTTTGGATGGCGCACAGGCGGTACGCATTATCTGTATGGGCTTTGTGATATCGGCAGTTTCGGTTACGATAAGTGGTATGTTAGAGGCATTGGGGAGAGGTGTGGAATCTTTGATTCTTTCGCTGCTTCGTTATGTTGTCGTAATTATACCGGCGGCATTTGTGCTTGGAAAACTATTTGGCGGTGCAGCAGTCTGGCACTGCTTTTGGATTGCGGAGACGATTGCATCGCTTACAGCGATTTTCTTAATTTACAAGCGAAGCCCTTTTACTCAAACATGTAGGTAAAATAAGATTCCTTAAATGCGAGGAACCGGTTGCGTGAGATCGGCAGTGTGGTACCATCTGTCATAGTCACGCTATTTTTGGTAAACTGATTTACGAAATTTAAGTTAATAATGTAACTGCGGTGACAGCGAAAAAATCCCTGTTCCAAAGTAAAAATTTCTTCGCACCGGGAAAATAGTTCGCGGATTTCGATACTTGTACCATTATGAGGAAAAACGAGAACGGATTTGTTTTGAGCTTCTAAATAGTTTGTATCTTCCAGTGTGATTTTGCAAAATCCGTCCGAAGTGCGGGCAACAAAGATTTCTTTCTGATTCTTTATCAGCGCTATAAAATCATCCATAATAGACCAAAGCTGATTGGGAGAAACCGGCTTTAGCAGATATTGAAGTGCCTTGACCTCATAAGAGTCAAACGCAAATTCTTTGGATGAGGTCAGAAAAATAATGGGAACGTTTTGATTCTGCCTGCGTAATTCTTTTGCCGTATCAATACCGTTTAGAAGCGGCATAAGGACGTCAAGAAAAATCAGGTCAAAGCATTCACTTTTTTGCGCAAGAATCAAAGCATCTCCATTTTCATAGCAGTGGACAGAAAGTGAAATCGACTGGTGAATTGCCCATTGCTGTAAAAGAGATTTTGTTACTTCGCTTACTGCCACCTCATCATCACAAATTGCTATCTTCATATGCACCTCGAAAGAATGATTTTTAATACAAAACAATGTTCCTCAACAGAAAAATGACATTGTCCATTTAACTGTTGTACATAGTATACAATACTTTTGGTTCCAATACCATGACCTTTTTTATCCGAAATGGGAATCCCGTCAATAAATTTTGGCATTGTTTCAATAGGATTTTTTATTTCCAACAGCAAAAGATTTTCCTTTTGCATGATATGTAAGGAGACCCATTTTTCGCCTGATGTATGTTCCAGAGCATGCAGTGCATTTTCCAGTGCATTTGATAAAATCGTACAGAGGGAGAGGTCCGGACACGGCAGGTTCTTTTGCACACAAATTTTTGGCAGGAAATTGATGTTTCGCTCAAGAAAACGTGTTTTATAAATGGAAATTACCGAGTTTAAAGTCTCATTTTTGCAGTATCTTGTGACAATTGTGTCATCATAAGCGGTGCCGATTTCCTGAATATAGGAAATGGCTTTTTCCGGATGATTCTGGTTTAGCATAGAGAGAATGAGATTTAGGTGGTGGCGCATATCGTGCCGCAAAATAGCAAGCGTCTGTTCGCTGTTACGGACCTGCTCAATTTCTTTTTGAAGCGATATTAGCTGCATTTCCATTCGGTCGCTGTACTGGCGGATTTCCGATTTCTTCTCGGATTCCTTAAAGTATACAAGCAGAAAAATGAGATAGCCGATACTAAAAGCAAATCCCATAAATTCAACAACGACTTTATTTCCGGAGTACAAAAGATTGGAAAATTTCGTTGAGGCATAATCAAAAATATAATAAATAAATGGAAGAAAGCCGATGATAACAAGCTCCTTATTTTCCTTTGAAAAAATAGTTTGTGTTGTCCGGCGGACAAATTTGAACAGGAAAAAGAATGTGATAAATGTCATAGCAATTCGTGAGCTATAGTACCAGACCGGATTCTTAGTAAGCGTAAGTGCAGAAAGTCCGATCCAGTTGCTGAACTGACAGCACAGATAGGCGGAAAAAACAGAAATACAACAGGATAAAAGTGAATAACGGTAACACAAAAACAAAAATAAAATGAGCGGAAGGTGTACCAAAACAGGGTAAAGTTGATTGGCAAACGCCGTGCCTGTAAAGAGGTTGATGCCCCAGTAGAAAAAAACATCCACCAATGCAAACAAAAGCAGTTTTCCGAAATTTTTCATGATTGGTTTTACACCAAGAAAAAACGCAGAAATGAAAATTCCGAAAAGCAGTGTTGTTAAATTGTGTATGCCGGTAAGTAGTTGTAAAATCATCTGTGGTATTCCTTTCGCTGCCGATTATCTGCCCTTATTATACGACATTAACTTTCACATGGCAATCCCGATTTGCTATTCACGCTGTATAATTACCATTCACGCAAATCGCCGGATAGCGAAAAATTATATGATAAAATAGAGAGCGAGAAAGGAGTGAGTGCGATGGGAAAAAACAGAAAATATATCGCAAAAATTTTTCACAGTCTGTTTGGCGTGGTATTTGTTTTCGCAGGCGTGCTTTTATTTGGTACTTCGGCAAAAGCAGCCGGAGATGTCACGCGTTATCGAACCGCATATCTGCAAAACTGCTGTCCGGGCATTCAGGTCGTTGCCCATGCGTATTTAGTAGGAAACGATAATGTGGCAAATTACTGGAAAACCATTGCCGTCGATAAGGTGCCTGTAAACACGAAAATTCAGGGGAAGACGATTGACCCGCAATATTTTCCGCAGGATAATATTGAGAATCTGAAACAGTTGTATTCATCCGTTCAGGGGTATCAGAATTTCACGTGGATTTCCGGTGCATATCTGGAAAATGAAGGTAGCAAGCTTCAAGTTGTCGCCTATGATAAAAATTACATTATTTACTGGAGCAATGGCTACCGCAGTTTCACGGAAAGTCCGGTTATGTGTAAACAGTATCTGCTTATGGCATCACATCCGCCGGGCTTTTACAGGCTGCCAAGGAGTGTGGAATGGCTGGATTGTGGACGAACAGAAAATGTAGTTCCGACAGGGGAGACGATTAAGAAAGAGGGAACCGGAAGAGTTACTTCGTCATTTATTGGAATCAGTCCGATTCCGGGAACAGCGGATTCCGGTGACGTTTACAAAGTAAAGGTAAATACCGAGTTAAATGTTGTTTCTACGGTGAAACTTCCATCCCGCACATCGGACACAACGGATACATATTACAAAATTTCTTTTAACGGAAAGAATGACGTAAATTATATGACGAGAAATCGTCCGGGATATTACTATGTAAAGAGTAAGTATATCAATCTTTACCGGGCAGACATGAAAACGCCGAGTAATCTGGTGGACTATCAAGTGAATTATCCGGTTACTTATGCGAATCAGAAAAGGGATATTAATGTGCAGGCAGCAGCTAATTCATCCAGTGAAGTTTTGGGATATCTGCAAAATGAGGCACAGGTTCAGGTGTATGAAAAAGAGAGCAACGCCAGCTGGGCAGCCATTTATTTTAACAGTCAGAAAGCTTATGTGCCTGCAAAATACTTGAAAAAAGTGGTAAAACCGGTAGTTCAGAAGCCGAAAAATGTGCCAAAGAATTTCCGTATTAAAACCATCAAAAACAATCAGTACGTTTTGAAGTGGGATAAATCGTCCGGCTGTAAGGATTATCAGATTATATACTGTAAAAATTCCTTTGGCAGTCTGACTTCAAAGAAAAATGTTCTTTATAAAAATAATCATTATAAGAAGAATATCTATAATCGCTTTCTTCCTTAACTTTTCCCGCTTTGACAGGATTCATATGAATATACTTTATACATGTATATAATTGTTTTCTATCCATTATAGGAACTGATTTAAATCGATTTCTAAATACGTATCCAACTCTATCTGTTTTTTTATTGTAGTACATTGCATATATTGAATTTATGTTTTTCATAAAATTACTAATCTGCTTGATATCATTTGCATATAACAACATATGAACATGATTATCCATAATGCAATATGCTATAATATCTATTTTGAATTCTTTGTAATATTTCTTTAAAAGCTCTATATATTTTTCCTTATTATCTTCTGTTTTAAAAATTTCTTCTTTGTTAATTCCTTGAACCATATGATGACACACCGTTTCACCCAATAGCCTTCTACTTTTTCTTGGCAATTAAATTCTCCTTTCTTGTCTACATAATTTATTTTTTCATTATAATACATATTTTATTATTATTCAAATTTTTTCATCGCATATTTCAACAAAAATAGACAAAAAAATGAGACAATTAAGACCTGTCCCTACTGTCTCATTTTATATTCTAGTCCAGTGTTTCTCTTTTTGCTATCTACATTTTTTATCATGAATTCTACAATTCTATCATTTCCTATTATAATTAACATTTCTTTTGCTCTTGTAATTCCTGTATATAATAAGTTTCTTGTAAGAAGCATTGGTGATGATTGTGGTATTACCATTATTACTACATCAAATTCACTTCCGTTGTGCTTTATGTATTGTTATTGCATAGCTATGTTCTATTTGATCTAAGTCTGAAAATTCATACTTTGCTATTTTTTCATCATCAAATTTTATTTCTATTTGCTTTTCTTTTTCGTCTACTTTTAGAATTGTTCCGATTTCTCCGTTAAATACTCCGCTTCCTATTTCTTTTTCTCCAAATAATTTTCTTTCCCAGTTTATATCATAGTTGTTTTTTATTTGCATTACTCTATCTCCAGTACGAAAAACTGCTCCCATACTAGCTTTTTCTGTTTCTTTATTAATATTTGGATTTAATTTTTCTTGCAATATTTTATTTAATTCTTTAGTTCCTAACATTCCTTTTTTTGTTGGTGATAATACTTGAATATTTTGAAAAAAGTCATAATTTCCATACTTTTCTAATCTTCCTGTACATAAAGATACTATTTGTGCTAGCATTTGCTCTTGATTGTTTTCTTTTATATAGAAAAAATCTTCTTTCATCTCTTCTGATGACTCGTCTTTTTTCAAAAAATTCTCTCCATTATTAACTTTATGTGCATTTAATAAACAACGTATCAAAAGTACTCGTTATGAAGATAATTATATTCTCGATAGTCTTAATCGTCCTACCAAATCTACAGTGATTTTTGGTAATAATGCAGTAGGAAAAACGAATATATTATTCGCAATTCATAGTTTATTGGAGATGATCAATACAGGTAGATTACTTTCTAATCTTAAATTGTTTAATTTTAATTCTAACTATATTTCATATGAGATTATTATAGAGACCACCCGAAGGACAATGTTTTCGTATAGTCTGACTATTAATCGTAATGAAGAAGTCATATTTGAACAATTAAAGCGGAATAATATAATTATATATGGTTATAAAAATAGTGAATTAACAAGTCAAATTCTTGATGAAAAAATTTTAGAGATTTATTCAATCAAATCTACATCTACTATTTTATCTAAAATAAAAGACTTTATTAAAGATGTTTATGATGAGTTTCTTGAAAGTGTAAGTGATATAATAGTTGTTCAAGATTCATTTATTAATGTTGCACTTAAAAATTTTGAACTTAATTATAAAAAAAGAGAGAAAGATATTATTGACAAAAATAAAAAATTGGTGAAACTAATTTTATCTCAAGTTGATTCAACTATTACTGATATTGAATTTGTTAAGCGAACCAATGAGGAGGGTGAATTAAGATTTGGATTAATTATTTGTAGAAATAATGATAATGAAAAGGTAGTTAAATATCCTTTTGCATTTGAATCTAATGGTGTTAAAAAGATTATTGCGATTATTTTATCATTATTGCAAGTATATATGGGTAAAACTATTATTATTGATGAATTAGATTCATCTATTAGCACTCGATCTTTGATTTTGTTATTTAACAAAATAATTAACTCTCCACAAAATGAACATGGACAATTAATTGTTACTACACATAATCTTACTCTTTTTGATTTAAAATATTTTGCGCCTGAACAACTTTATGTAGTCTATAAAGATACTAAATTAACTACAAAAATTAA
>OGJH01001973.1_pt1 | contig 15004 bp, 18 predicted proteins | sample 1572021 | NCBI WGS metagenome assembly OGJH01 (sample SAMEA2582098, study PRJEB24529) | metagenome | biome: Human gut stool | place: China | collected 2011
TTGAAATTTTCATCACCTCCGCATCGCTAAGTCGTGGTTGGTTTGGTTCTGGTAGAAAAGCTGCATCGTGGTGGGTGCGTTGTACAGAGAAGCAAGCAGATATTGTTTCATATTACGGATCGGGCTGCTGTTCTCTGCAAGGCACTTCAGCACAAAGCGGATATGGTCGGCATTCAGCTTCATAAAACGGCTGCGTACCACCTCGGCGGGCTTATCGTCCCCGGCAATGTGCAGCAGTTTGCGGTTGGTGGCACAGGTGTCCACCAGCAAATCTACGATCTGATAGATGGTATCTTCATCATCCGGGTAAAGCCGGAGAAGAAGGTCCATCTCCAAAGAGCATGAAAAATATTCTTCGAGCAGTTCGCGATTCTTCATCTTCTCCGATTCGTCGGAAAGGATAAGATTCGTATTATTCATCTCTGTTTTATTCTCTTTCTTCTTAATACCTCGTGATTTTACCGGGTCTTGACAAGCGATTTTAGAGCCACAAGAATCGTCATTATCACGATTCTTGACACTCTCCTTTGAAGATTCTGCCGAAAAGTTTTTCACATACACCAAACATGGCTTTCCTTGCCCTCGACGTTTTCGTTCAATCAAACCAAATTTTTCAAGTTCCCGGAGTAGTCTGGTCGCTTTGTTGTCTGCGCAACGCAAAGTCCTCTTGACATCCTCAATCGTGAAGATGATGAACACTCGACCTTTTTTGTCAAACCATTCATTTTTAACAGAAAGGCTCATACGGTCAAGCAGGATGCCGTACAGAGTTTTTGCATCGGTTGACAGATCTTGAAACTGCTGCTCCTGAAAAAGAGCCTTTGGAATGCGGAAGAACGAAAAGAGTTCTCCGGCCTGTCCGTAAAAGTAGTCAAGGGTCATACAATTCTGTCAAGGATGAAAAAACAACGATGATTCATTGACATGGTTGACAAATCCTCCTTATAGATAATTCGTGCAAACAAAAAGCGCAACTTCGATTGGTGAAAATCGAAATTGCGCGATGTAACTTAGCTGGGGGAGAAAGGTCATTTGTCGGGGTCGTTTGACCACAATTTGACCACAAAAGGAATGAAACGTCTTGACATCCAATGAAACAGAATGGTATAATGCATTTGAAATTTAACGATACTGAGTCTAGGCAGTATCGGATTGTACATTGTGTTTTCGAGAGAAGCACAATGGGGTTCAAGAGGCCGTAAGTTCGATTCTCGCCACTCGGACCAAACGAAAATAATCCGAACTTGTCTCCGATAGGAGATGGGTTCGGATTATTTGTTTTATGGGGAAAATCTAACAAAGTCGTGGATTTTGGACATGGGTTCGTTCAACCCACTTCGAGATTGTTTGTCCTGATAGAGAACAGTACACTTTCGCAATAGGATGGATTTCTTCGAATTTTTGCACACACTCAAAGTTCAATCCTCGTGAGGTTCATCGTCATTCTCAGCGTCTCTGAAATTCAAAGCGGCGACCAGGCAGCCAAATGCGCCCGACCAGATCAGCCCGGCATAGATCCACGATTGGGCAAATCCGAAAAGGGTGCCCGCAATCAGCAGCAGAGCCGTTGCGGTCAATAACAAACGTGCGGATGAACTTTTCATGCTCAGCAGCTCCTTTCGCTACGAAGATAATATTCTACCCGATGCACGTCCTCTGGATGCACGGAAACATACCACAGGGAGCGTGACGCTGCACAGGAAGGCATTGGCGTATTCAGCGGCACCGGGAGCAGTACAGCCCGCACTTTATACGGAATATGGTTTTCAACCATGAAGAATGAAGAAGCGCAGTTGTTCCAGCCGCTCGATGGAGTACAGCGTATCAAATTCGATCCATTTTTCTCGTTTCTGAAAAAGAGCTTTCAAAAAGTTCATAAAAGTATCCTTTCTCAAAGCAAAAGACGCAGGGCAGCTTGACTTTACAAGGTCTGCTCTGCGTCTTTGCGTCTGGCATATCGTATTATTGTGTCAAGGTCGGGTTCAAAAAACTTTGCATCACTTAAAATGTATCCCTGAACGGCATTGTGATCTTCTTTCCAAAAGCATAGGTTGATTTTTCAAAATCCAATTATCTAAAAACTGCATTTGCTCTTTTGTATGAAACCAATGCTCTCCGCTAGGCATAACGGTCAGCTCTGCATTGATTTTTTCCGCAAAGGCCTTTATGGTTTCCTTGGAGGTCAGATTGTCATTTTCCCCATACAAAATGCACGTAGGGATTTTCCATGAAATCGGATGCTCTCGGACATAGCAGAGATATTTCCACGACAGCGTTTCGCCAAATGTTGTGGGAATTTCCAGTTTCTCTGCAAGTTCGGATTCGGAGACGCCAGCCCATTGCATCATGTTGCAAATCAGCTGTTCCATATCGACCACTGGAGAAATAAAATAAGCGGTATCCACCAATTTTTCATCCAGTGAGGACAAAGAGAAAAACGCACCAATGCTGTTTGCTACTAGTGTGAGCTTCTCGCAGCGTTTCCGCAGTGCCGCAAAAAATCCGGGAAATTCCTCCGTGGCTTCCCATGGAGCTTGTGCGCGGTAGTCGAAACCAATGACTTCACAGTCAGAGAATAGGGTTTTATAATGCTCGGCCTCTTGCGCCGAACCGCCCTTTCCGTGAACGTATACAACGATTTCTTTCATATAAGATCCTCCAAAATAAAAACGTAGCGCACCCCAATTCCATGGGCTGCACTGCGTCTAAGCATCTGGCGTCTTGCTTGATTCCATTATTCTGCTGCCAATTTCAAAAATTTCTTGTCCGACTGGATGCCCTGCGTCACAAATTTTCCGTCCCGGAACAGTGCGTAGGTGGTGACAGGTGCAGGCAGGTTCCGCGCGGTTTCTTTGTCGGTGATATGAACCACCTTGAGCGGAATGTTGTGTGCCTGCGCCGTTTCCTGCACTTTCGGCACCCAGTAAGCTGTAAAGGGGCATTGATCGGTGTAGTAAAGCACAAAACCGTCCTCGTCCATCTTGGGGTGCTTTGCGCAGGATTTGAACTTCGGCAGTTCGGCATCCGGCATAAGCGGCAGAGCCATCAGGTTGATGCCGCAGTCTGAAACATCCGCAGATACAAAGCCCTGATGTGCCAGAAATTTCGGGTCTGCCAGAAACTCCCGCTTTCGCCCCTCGGCGGACAGAATGCACAGTCCTTTCCGGCCCTGTGCCTTGGCGTCCCGAATACACTCTGCGAGCAGATCATTCGAATATCCGTGGCCCTTCATGGAGCCGGAAACCCACAGGCAGTCGATGTACAGCCAGCCGTCTGCTTCAATGGGCACCCAAGCATTTTCTGCCGGGATGTATTCAATAAAGCACTTGCCGCGCTCTGCGCTGCGGTAGAAAACAAGGCCCTCGTCAAACCGCTGCTTGAGCCATTCTTTTTTGGCAAAGCTCTGTTTGCCGGACATGGCACAGCAGATGTGTTCCTTGTCGATGTTTTCTTTCGTGATGCGGATATATTCCATCGAAGCGTCCTCCCAACTTTATGCCTTTTCCGGCACTGTTTCTTCCAGCTTTCTCTGCCGGATCTGTTCATTCAGCTGTGTGGCGGTGTAGAAGCTCTGCCCGAAGTCGATCAGATGCCACAGAATCTTCGCAGCCAGAATAAACGAGCCGTAGATCACACCATCCAGCGCATTGTACCAAAAGCCCCAGCTATGGGCGAGTGGAAGCAGTATCACTTCCAGGAAAGCCGCGTGCAGGATGGTGCGGAACCACCATGCCCGGTTTGTCAGTTCTTCACTGGAAGCATATACGATGAGCGTGGCCATGCTCACCAGCGTCAGCAGGATGCAGCGGCCAAAAAAGCGGACGACCGGCAGTTCACTGGTGGGGTTGAACAGCAGGCACATGAAAAAGGTGCTGAGCATGACAAGGCCGTAGACAAACACAAACCGATGCAGCCAGAATTCAATTTTTTTCATACGCTCCTCCTTATCGACCCAGCAGCCGTTTCAGGGTGCTGACATATTGCCGGGAAATCATGACCTTTTCGCCGTTGTCCAGCACCGCTTCAAAGCGGCCGGAAAGGGAAGGGAGAACGTAATCAATTTTTCCGGCATTCAAAATCATGGACTTGCTGCATCGGAACAACATCGTGCCGATGCACAGCGCTTCAAATTCATAGAGCTTCTGTTTGCAGGAGAACACTTCTTTCTGACAGTACAGAAACGAGTTTCCCTCTACCACTTCAAAATAGTAGATGTCACCGAGCTTCAAGCGGCACATCTTTCCATCCAGAATGCCATTCACCGTGATTTGCCCTGCAGCAATGTTCTGCACCTCACTGACCCACGGTTCTTTGGGGTCGTGGCAGCGGATCAGCACTTCTTCTGGCGTTTCGGTCGTGACTTGTTCAACGGTCAATTTCATGTCGTCCCTCCTCCCTCTGAAAATACTATAGCATAGAAAGCCCGGATGCACCATGATGGGAGCGGTAAGCTGTAAAAATCAGGGGGTAAGCTGCAAAATGCCGTGCGGTCAATGGAGCTCTCCAAAGGCAGCACGGCATTTTTAGAACGTGATTTTAATGGCAGTTTCTTTTGAGAAAGCATTTCCGCGGCGGTCGATCATTCACCGGATCCCATGTGCCGCATCCGCTCCATCAGCCGGAGCTGTTCCAGAAACTTTTTCTCTTTGAGGATGGCGATGCCTTGCTCCTCATCGCCCAAAATCAACAGATTGTCGCCCGGCTGGATGTTAAAAATTTTCCGCGCATTGGCAGGGATAACGATCTGCCCTTTGTCGCCCACCTTTACCATGCCGAAAACGTGTTTGCCTTTGGGCGGCACTTCCAACCCCATGTTTTCCCGGTCGGTTTTCTCGTAGTTCACCAGATCATCCATGGAAACGCCGAAAATATCCGCCAGCTGTTTGCACCGTTCGATGTCTGGCAGCGATTCCCCAGTCTCATACTTTGACAACGTCTGGCGGGTCACGCCGATCTTTTCGGCCAATTCGTCCTGCGAAAGGCCGTTTGCCTTGCGGAGCGAGATGAGATTATCCTTGAACACGTTCTTTCTCCTTTCGCAGCCCGAGAATGCACCAGCGCAGAACGGGGATCCGGCTGATCAGTGCATTCAGCAGGTACGCGCCCGCAAAGGCACCGATGCCCACGAGCAGGTAGACCAGCACTTCCGGGGCGTTCGGGGCATGTTCGCGCAGTCCGCACGCGATCACTGCAATGGGCAGGTAATGGAAGATGTAGAAGCCCCACGACTGGCTTGCCATCCAGCGGGTGAAGCCGTTTGCGGTGTCGGCATAGTGTTTCATGGTCGTGAGAATGCCCAGGATGGCGAACCAGCAGTAGGCGCAGGCATGGATATTGTTCAGCACGGGCGCAACGGCGTAGTTCTCGCCCAAATAGCGCAGGGTGTACGAGATGCCAAGCACAGCCGCCGCTAAATCAAACATCCACCACCACTTGCACAGCCGCTCCATGACTTCATCGTGGGAGAACAGGAAATACCCGGCGAAGAAGCTGAACCCGTAGATGCCGAACCGATATACCGTAACGACGGGGGTGTTCAGCATCTGCTCAGAGCCATAAACAACGATCACCAGCAGTGCGATGCTCCAGACCGGTGCCTTGGAACAGAAGTTCCAGAACCGGTCTTTTTCCATTTTCCGCACGGCCAGCAAGAGCACAGAGAACAGCCAGAGCATCTGGATGTACCACAGCGGCCCCACGCCGGACAGCACCGCAATCAGATACAGCACCGGCTTCGGGATGGCGGAAAAGTCCACGCCGCCGCCAATTTTTACGTTGTAAAGGCCGAGGATCCACTGGAACACGAACAAGCCGATCGTGGACGGGACCAGCAGCTTGCGCGTTTTGTCCTTCAAAAACTGCTTCGTGGTGTGGCTTTGCAGGCAGTACCGCGCACTCATGCCTGACACAACGAACAGCAGTGCCATGAACCAGGGGTAGACCAGATACAGGAAATCATCCTGGAACTGATGCTCCCGAAACGGTCCGATGACGCCAAAGGGCTGCATGCCGTTGAACATGTAGATCACATGGTAGATCACCACAAGGACGACTGTCGCCCAGCGGATGTTGTCCAGATAGGGTTTTCGCGAGGAACTCATATCATTCCCACCTTTGCAATGATTTTTAACATAGTATAGCACGAAATCAATGAATACGCGACCAACTTTTCTTGGCGGAAATTCGGCTTTCTTGTTAAAAATCGTTGCGGCGGACCGGGCGGGAACTCAGCCCTCGTGCAGGGCGGTGCGGATGTTCGCCAGCACCTTCTGGCTCAGCAGCACAAAGGCCTGCTTGGTGCGGCCTGCCGAGACGTTCGCGCAGTGAACATTCTCTTTTTCAAAGAACCCCTCGCTGACAAGCCCGGCGGCGGCGCGGGTGTCGCAGAAGAAGTGGGTGCCCGGCAGGGTCAGCCAGTCTTCCAGTGCGGCGGAGTCGAAGCCCGGGCCGATGGAGGTGTTGAACAACACTTTGCCTGCGCCCAGCTGGGCGAACTCCTCACGGCCCAGCAGCAGCACGTTCTTGTTCAGGCAGGTGAATACCACTTCGCTCTCGGCCAGCAGCTGGGCCAGCGGCTTGTAGGCCATGCCGGAAGCCTCGGCATCGGGCTTGCGGCTGCGGCTGTAATAGCTGATATCCGCACCCATGAACTGCAGCGCATCGGCGATCATCCGGCCGGACACGCCCAGGCCCACGATGCCCACCTTCAGCCCGGTGATCTCCACCGGCTCGTCCCGCAGCATGGGCATCCCGAAGCCGTGCAGCAGGCCGGTCAGCTCGTGCAGGACATACTCCACCACGCCGCGGTCGCCGTAATCCCGGATGCCCAGCACCTGGATGCCCCGGGTGCGGGCGTAGGCGATGTCCACATTGGCGCTTTCCTCGGAGTAAAGGCTGCAGCACATGCCGATGTAGCGGATGTTCGGGCAGCGCTCAATGACGCTCTTGCCCATGCGGGAGGTGTAGCTCAGCAGCACCGCGTCGGCGTCCCCGATGCGGCGGACGATCTCGTCCTCGTCGGCGGGGATGTCGGGGTAGAGCACGACTTCCTTTGCGTAGGCGTGCAGTTCTTCCTCGGCAGAGGGGATCAGGCTGACGGGCTCAATGGCAACCAGCTTTTCAAACATCACAAGGCACCTCCTTTAATAGAAGCAGACCGGGGAGGCCAGGTTGCGCAGCAGGGCCACCACGCTCCAGCCGGCGATGGCGCTGGTGGAGGAGCAGATGTCCACGGTGGCCTTCACGCCCTCGATCTCGGCGGTGATGCAGTGGTCGTCGCCCACCCAGCCGGGCACCGAGTGCATGGTCACGCCGGTGATGTCCGGGCCGGTGGTGGCCAGCGAGGTGGCCACAGCCACATTCACGCGGCGGGGGAAGGTGGCAATGGCCTGCTTGGCATTGCCGGTGAAGACGGTGGTCTTTTCGGTGTCGGTCAGCAGGTGGTCTGCCCACACGGGCGTGTTGCGGAAGCCCTTGGCACCGGTGTGGGTCTCGATGCCGGCGGTCTCGGCCAGGTGCTGCGCTTCGGCCATCAGGGTGACGGTCTGCAGCACGTCAAAGCCGCCGATGGCACCGCTGGCCAGATGCACCTTGGCCCCGCCTTCCATGGCAGCAGCCTTGACTTCGGCATAGAAATCAAGGTCTGCAAAGGCACCGATGGAGATGATGACGAGGTTCACGCCTTTTTTCAGCACGGGGATGGCCATGGCGCGCACGGCTTCGACGGAAGCGGTCTCCACGATGTACTCCGGCTCCAGTGCCAGCAGGGCGTCCACATCGTCGCAGACGGCGCAGCCCACGGCGGCAGCAGTCTTTTCGGCCGAAGCGCGGGTGCGGCTGGTGACGCCCACCAGCTCATAGTCCGGCAGCAGGCCGTTCTTCCATGCGTCGGCCACGATGTTGCCCAGAAAGCCGCAGCCCACGATGCCAAATTTTGTTTTCATATCCGTATCCTAAACTCCTTTTTTCTGCTTTTTCCAAAGAAAGCAGCATATTCTCTTAAAAAGTATACCATAGAAGCTGGAAAAATGATATAATGAAGCGAAAGAAGGGTGGAAGGGCATGTCAAAGACAAAAGAGCTTTTTACGACATTTTTCAAGATCGGCGCGTTCACCTTTGGCGGCGGCTACGCCATGGTGGCCCTGCTGGAGCACGAATTTGTGGAGCAGAAGCAGTGGGTGAGCCGGGAAGAATTTCTGGATATGGTCGCCATTGCCGAGTCCACCCCGGGCCCCATGGCGGTGAACAGCGCCACTTACATCGGCTACAAGATCGGCGGCTTTTCTGGCGCGGCAGCCTCCACGCTGGCCGTGTGCATCCCGTCGTTTGCAGTCATCTACATCATCTCGCTGTTCTTCGACCAGTTTCTGGCGCTCTCGGTGGTGGCAAGCGCCTTCCGGGGTATCCAGGCCTGCGTGATCTATCTGATCCTCTCGGCGGGGCTGAAGATGCTGAAAAATCTGGAACGCACTCCCTTCAACCTGCTGGTCTTGACGGCGGTCGTGGCGGCCATGGTGAGCTGCTCGGTGCTGGCGGTCTCCTTCTCGTCCATCTTCTACATCCTGCTCAGCGGGGCCGCCGGGCTGGCGGTGTACCTTGTGCGGCAGCTGCGGAAAGGGGGCAAGCGCGCATGATCTGTCTGAAACTGTTTCTCAACTTTCTCATGATCGGTACGCTGTCCTTCGGTGGCGGCTATGGCATGATCTCGCTGGTGCGGGAGGTAGTGCTGGGCCACGGCTGGCTGACTGAAGCGGAGTTCCTCAGCTTCATTGCAGTGTCGGAGTCCACGCCCGGGCCGCTGGCGGTGAACATGGCAACTTTCATTGGCTCCTCGCAGGCAGGCTTTGCCGGGGCGCTGTGCGCGACGCTGGGGGTGGTGCTGCCGTCCTTTGGCATCATCCTGCTGATCGCGGCGGCACTGAAAAGCCTGCTGAAATACCCAGCGGTGGAAGCCATCCTCTCCGGGGTGCGGCCCTGCGTGGTGGCCATGATCCTTGCCACGGCCATCACCATGGCGCTTTCGACGCTGGGCGGCTTCCAGAGTCTTGCGGGCGGCTTTGCGCCGGATGGACGTTCCATCTTTGTATTTGCACTTTTGTGGGCAATACATCTGCTCTACAAAAAGAAAACGCAGAAAGCACCGTCTCCCATCGGGATGATCGTGCTTTCTGCGGTGTTGGGTGTCATATTGTGGGGCGTATAAAGGAACGAAACGGAGAGGGTCTTACTTCTCCGGCATTTTCTGCAGTTCCTGCCGGATGGCGCGGAACTGCTCCGGGATCTGCTCCAGCGGCATATACTTCGGCGTGTCGATGGTGCCGGTGGCCTGCGCCGTTTCGTAATACCAGCACTTGTAGTCCACCATGCTCATGGTGTGCTGCAGCTCTGCCATCTGGGCTTCCAGCACTTCGCGCTGGTGGCGGAACATGGCAAGCCGCGTGTCAATGGTGTCGTTGCCCTGCATGGCCAGTTCAATGTACTGCCGGATGTCCTTGATGGACATGCCGGCTTTTTTCATGCAGCCGATCACCCGCAGCCATTCCAGGTCGGAATCCTGAAACAGCCGGATTCCGCCGGAGGAACGCGCCACAAAGGGCAGCAGACCTTCTTTATCATAGTAGCGCAGGGTGGATGCGGGAACATCCAGCATTTTTGCCATTTCTCCAACGGTGTAGGGCATGGGGCATCCTCCTTTGTAAAAACCAGACATCACAATTATGATATACCGGCACGGTCTGCCTGTCAAGAGCGGGCGGCGCTTTGCGTTTTGGGGCAGATGTGCTATAATCAGCTCAAAGTGAAAGGGGAGAAAAACGATGAAGATCACCGTATATCTTGGGGCCAATGAGGGCAGCGACCCTGCCCTGAAGCAGGCCGTGCAGGAGCTGGGCAGCTGGATCGGCCAAAGCGGCAACGCGCTGGTCTACGGCGGCTCCCGCAGCGGGCTGATGGGCACGCTGGCGGAAAGCGTGTTGGCAGCGGGCGGCGAAGTGACCGGCGTGGAGCCGCAGTTCTTTGTGGACCGGGAGCTGCAGCACGACGGACTGACACAGCTGATCGTGACAAAGGACATGACCGAGCGCAAAACGAAGATGATCGAGCTGGGCGATGCGTTCATCGCATTCCCCGGCGGCACCGGCACATTGGAGGAGATCGCTGAGGTGATGAGCAAGGTGTCGCTGGGCCAGCTGGACGCCCCCTGCATCCTGTATGATCTGAACGGCTACTACAGCGGCCTGAAAGCGCTGCTGGCAGAGATGATCCGCAAGGGGCTTTCCTCGCCAGAGCGGCAGCAGGGCATCTGCTTTGCACGCGATCTTGGCGAGATCCGTGCGGCGCTGCATGCCTGAAAACGTAGCCGCCGACAAACGAAAAAAGGTGCCGCTCCCGTAGAGAGATCCCTGCGGGAGCGGCACCTTTTATTGCTTATCAGAAGTTGGACGTGCTGTCAGCCAAATCAGGCGGCAGTAGAAGCAGCGACCTCAGAAACAGCCTCGGACTCAGCAGCCTCGGAAACAGCCTCAGACTCGGCAGCCTCGCTGGAAACGGCCTCGGACTCAGCGGTCTCGGAAACAGCCTCAGACTCAACAGCCTCGGAAGAAGCAGCAACGCTGGAAGCAGCCTCAGAGGAAGATGCAGCAGTGGAGGAAGCGGAACCGCCGCAAGCGGTCATACCAACAGCCAGAGCCAGAGCAACAACAGCAACAGCAACATTCTTGAGTTTCATATCTAAAATCTCCTTACTTTTCCTGAAAAATTTCTCTTGCAGAGCCCCTACAGGAAGGACTGCTCTGCAAGACAGTATTCTATCGCATTTTACAAAAAAATCAAGTGGAATTTAGGCATAAAATGCATAAATCGGGGAGAATCTACGCTTTTGTTATAATTTTATGCCAAAAGTCAAACACTTTTTGTCAAAATGTCCCCAGGGCGGGAAATACTGGAAAAGAATCTTTGCCAGCTTGTAATTACTTTGTAAATTTCTTCCGAACAAGCTTTTCTTAAATGTGGTCTGAAACGTGCGTTCTGCACCTTTTTGCTCCGGCGTACATACACCGAAGTAAAGGGGGAATGCATCTTGAACCAGATCTTATTGACCGCCTGGGTGCTGCTGTTCCCGGCGGGGTGCACGGCATTGGGGGCTGCCGGGGTGTTTTTGCTGCGGCGCACGGCCCGGCCCTGCACCCAGCGCATCTTGTGCGGTATGGCGGCGGGCATCATGCTGGCAGCCAGCGTGTGGAGCCTGTTGCTGCCCGCTATCGAGCGCGCCCGGCAGCAGGCCATCCCGGCCTGGATCGCGCCCTCAGTGGCATTGGTGCTGGGTGCCGTGGGCCTTTTGCAGCTGGAGCAGGCGGCAGGGGAGCTGCTGGCAGGCGGGGCCGGGCATGGGGGCCGCATGGTGCTGGCGGTGACGCTGCACAACCTGCCGGAGGGCATGGTGGCGGGCCTTGCCGCCGCACTGGCCCTCACCGGAGAGCCGGACGCCGTCAGCGGGGCGCTGGCGCTGAGCATCGGCATCGGCCTGCAGAACATCCCGGAGGGCGCAGCGGTCAGCCTGCCGCTGTTGCACAGCGGCCGCACCCGCGGGCAGGCGTTCTGGGCCGGGGCAGCGTCCGGCCTTGTGGAGCCGCTGGGGGCGGTGCTGGCCTTTGCACTGGCCGAGTGGGTCGGCGCGGCACTGCCCTGGCTTATGAGCGCGGCGGCAGGGTGCATGGTCTGCGTGACGGCGCAGGAGATGATCCCCCAGGCGGTGGAAGCTGACGAGCCCGCCGGTGTGGTGAGCATCGTGCTGGGCTTTGCGCTGATGATGGCGCTGGATGTGGCGCTGTAACGGGAGAAAGTCATACAAAAGAAAAATTCAACCGCCTCAAAATACAGCTGAAAATTCAGCAACTTACAGAAGGAGTTCTTGCACGGAGGCGGATTTTATGGTATCCTGTCTGCAACGTATCCGCGAGGAATACGGGGCAAGAACAAATGGACACAACGGTGTGGCTGCCTGCTGAAAGGTACCGCACCGGTGTGCGGAATCAAGCATTCTGCAATGCGGGCAGAGCCACAAAAGGTTCTGCCCGCATTTTTTACAAAGAGGGGGAATACAGGATGCTGGAAACCATTACGAGCATCAACGGCACGGTCAATGGAGTAGTCTGGGGGCCTGTGGGTCTGGCGCTTCTGTTCGGCACGGGTCTGGTCATGACGGTGCGGACCGGGGGATTTCAATTCGGGCGCTTCGGCCACTGGATGAAGAACACCATCGGTGCGATCTTCACCAATAAAAATGTGACGGCGCATACTACGAAGGAGGATATGGCCATCAGCCAGTTCCAGAGCCTTTGCACGGCGCTTGCCGCCACCATTGGCACGGGTAATATCGTGGGTGTGGCCACGGCCATCATCAGCGGCGGCCCAGGTGCCATTTTCTGGATGTGGGTCATGGCCATCCTTGGCATGATGACCAACTATTCGGAAAATGTTCTGGGCATCTTCTACCGCCGCAAGAACGAAAAAGGTGAGTGGAGCGGCGGTGCCATGTATTACCTTGCCGACGGTCTGGGCGCAAAGAAAGGCTGCAAGACTCTGGGCCGGGTGCTGGCGGTGCTGTTCTCCTGTTTCTGCGTGCTGGCGTCGTTTGGCATCGGCAACATGAGCCAGATCAACTCCATTGCCGGCAACATGAACACTGCGTTCAGCATTCCCAATGTGGTTACCGGCATTGCATTGGTCATCCTTTCTGCGCTGGTCATTCTGGGCGGCCTGAAGCGTGTGGCAGCTGTCACCGAAAAGATCGTTCCGGCAATGGCGGTCATGTACATTGTGGGCGCCCTGATCGTGGTAGGCGCACACTTCACGGCCATTCCTGCGGCATTTGCAGCCATCTTCAAGGGCGCATTCGCGCTGCCTGCAGCGGGCGGCGGCATTCTGGGCTACGGCGTTTCGCAGGCCATCACCTGGGGTTTCAAGCGCGGCGCATTCTCCAACGAAGCGGGCCTCGGTTCGTCGGTCATGGTGCATTCGTCTTCCAATGTGCGGGAGCCGGTGCAGCAGGGCATGTGGGGCATCTTTGAGGTCTTTGCGGACACCATCGTTGTCTGCACTCTCACGGCTCTGGTGGTGCTCACCTCCGGCTTTGTGGACCTGGATACCGGCCACATGCTTTCCGATGTGCAGGGCAGTGCGCTGGTGGGCCAGGCGTTCTCCACGGTGTTCGGCCACTACGGCCCCAAGTTCATTGCGGTGTCCATCCTGCTGTTCGCGTACTCCACCGTGCTGGGCTGGAGCCATTACGGCACCAAAGCGTGTGAATATCTTTTTGGTACGAAGGCCAGCGTCGGCTACAAGGTCGTGTTCGTGGGCATGGTGATGGTGGGTGCCACCATGAAGCTGGGTCTTGCGTGGGACCTTTCCGACACCTTCAACGGCCTGATGATGCTGCCGAACCTGATCGGTGTGCTGGCCCTGTCCGGCACGGTGGCAAGGATCACAAAAAATTACATCGACCGCAGGCTCCATGGCAAGAACGTGGCACCGCTGTGGTCAGCGTTTGAGGAGTATCAGCGGGAAGAAGAAGCACAGGAGGCTGCAGAGGTGCAACTGGATAAAGCCGCAAACGAATAACAAAAAATGCCGTCCCGGTTCAGGCCGGGACGGCATTTTTCTGTGCGCAGGGGCGCTTATTTCTTTTCGATGTACACGCTGGTGGAGGGGAAGGCAAAGTCCACGCCGTCCGCCTGCATGATGTCCATGATGTTCAGGTTCAGATCGTTCTGCATCTGCAGAAATTCCGTGTAGGCATTGGTGGTCAGATATGCCGATACCAGAATGTTGACGCTGGAATCGCCGAAGCTCACCAGCTGCACGATGTTGGTGCCCTTGTTTGTGTAGGGGCTTTTGTCCAGCATGGCTTTCAGGTCGGCCATCAGCTGTTCGAGCTTGGGGCGGGTGGTGCCGTAGGTGACGCCCAGGTTGAACTTGTAGGGCCGCATGGTGCGCAGGGCAGCGTTCTGCACCGTAGAGGAACAGATCTTGCTGTTGGTCACCACGTTGATGGTCTTATCCAGCGAGCGGATGCGGGTGGAGCGGAAGTTGATGTCCACCACTTCGCCCTCCACATCGCCCACGGTGATCCAGTCGCCCACCGAGAAGGGCTTGTCCAGCAGGATGACGATGCCGGAGAACAGGTTGCTGGCGCTTTCCTGCGCGGCCAGCGAGATGGTCAGGCCGACAAGACCGGCACCGGCAACGATGCTGCCAATTGGGAAGCCCACTTCCTGCGCCAGCGCGGCCACGCACAGCACGACGACCAGCACCTTGTAGCTGGTGTCCAGCAGGGAGAGCAGGGTCTTGTTGGAGCGGATCTCCGGGCTGCAGGAAGCCAGCAGCAGGTCGGCCAGGGCAGAGGCTGCATACAGGCCCTTGCATACCAGCAGGGTCATGGCCAGCTGAAAGACCACTAGCGCCAGTTTGTAGAGGCCGGGAATGGCCCAGGGCAGGCTGACGGCAGCCAGATAGAACCCGGCAGCGGTGCACATGCGCTGGACCGGCTCGGCAAAGCTGCGCAGCAGGATGGGTGTACCGGCAAAGTGCCAGCTGCGGGCCAGCAGGGCAGGAAAGCCCTTTTTTGTCAGCCAGCGGCGCACCAGCCATGCTGCCAGCAGAATGAGCAGGGCACAGAGGACACGGGCGGCAAAGGCCAGCCAGCCTTCCAGAAAGAGGGAGCCCAGCTCAAAAGAAAGATCACGGATCGAGAAAATCATGGAAAAACTCCTGAATTTTTTTACAGCTGCCTTATGATACCATATTCCGCGCAGCGGGACAAGGCGCACGAAGACCGCCGGGAGAAAAATATGACTTTGATAAAAATTGCACAAATTGAAAATTCGGTCTTGACAAGTGCGGCCTGCCGGGCTATACTCTGTGCCAGAAAGTTCGTTTCAGGGCGGGGTGTGATTCCCCACTGGCGGTAAAGTCCGCGACCACCCGCAAGGGTGCTGACCCGGTGCA
>OGJH01001979.1_pt1 | contig 14933 bp, 13 predicted proteins | sample 1572021 | NCBI WGS metagenome assembly OGJH01 (sample SAMEA2582098, study PRJEB24529) | metagenome | biome: Human gut stool | place: China | collected 2011
GATCGATGAGTTCAAGAGCCAGAACCGCGGTGGTAAAGGTGTGAAATGTTATAAGATCATGGAGAAGACAGGAAACGTGATCGGTGTTAAGAACCTCCATATGGATGACGAGATCATGATGATCAATACCGAAGGCATTGTCATTCGTATGATGTGCAGCGACATTTCCGTTCTTGGACGTGTGACATCCGGTGTGAAACTTATGAATCTTTCGGAGAACGTATCTGTGGCAAGTATTGCGAAAGTCCGTGAAACTTCAGCAGACAGCGAAGATATCATCAAAAAAATCGAAGACGAAATGATCGAAGATGAGAAAAACGACGAAGAAATCAAAAACGAAGAGACAACACAGGAGTAATCAAACTGGAGGAAGACCATGATTTTGCGAAGAATGCTTGCAATCTGGATTTCAAAAGCAACATGTGTAGTATGTAAACTTGCCGGCAAACAGGGGGTAACCCTGGCCGGCAAAATTGCACTTAAAATAGATCCGAAAATCCTGATGGAACTTTCCGGGCAGGTGCGGAAAAAGATTTTTATCACCTGCGGAACAAACGGAAAGACGACAACCAATAATCTGCTCTGCTCGGCAATCGAGGCAGAAGGTGAGAAAGTGATCTGCAACCACACCGGTTCCAATATGCTCAACGGTGTCGTATCGGCATTCGTGCTGGCAGCAAAATGGAACGGAAAACTGGATGCGGATTATGCGTGTATTGAGATTGATGAGGCATCAACAGTAAGAGTTCTGCCTTATTTTAAACCGGACTATATGATTTTGACCAATCTTTTCCGTGATCAGCTCGACCGTTACGGGGAGATTGATATTACGATGGAACTGCTCAAAAAAGCGGCACAGGTGTTCGCACCGGCAGGGTTTGATATGGAGATCGTAGAGAAACATCATAACCAGAAGCTGGATGCACCGAGCGGCACGGCACTGGCACTGGCGGATTCCATGAATGAGGCACTGGATGAGGCATATACCTATACCTATGACCGAAGCCAGAAGCGCCAGAAGAGGGATAAATACGAAATTGGAATATCTGCGGTTCGTGGAGGCAACATTGTCGGAGAGCATGAAGTGATTTTCGCCGGACAGGATGAGGTAATTGAATTTAAGCATACGGCATATTCCAAAGCAGTATTCGCAAAGGGTGCGGTGGAAGCAGCAAAATTCTTAAAAGGAAAGCCTGCAGGACATTATGATATGGCAGATGTCATTGCGGCAAAATAAACGGGAAGAGAGGCACTGATAATCAGTGCCTTTTTTGCGCAAAATGTTTGACAGTGCAGCTGGTTCATATTTATAATGGAAAGAAGAAACCTGACGATAAGAAAGAGGTAGAAAATGAAAAATAAAACCAGAAGGCTTGCAGCATTTTTGCTTTCTGCAGCAGTTGTCATAACTGCTGTTCCGGGAATGCAGGAACGGGTTTATGCCCAGAAAACCGGCGGATACACAGAGTCACCCAAAAGTGAAAATGTTCCGGTGGTAAAAGAAACAAAATCCAGGCTGAAAAAGGCAGAAGCAGTGCCGTCCGCCTATATGAACAAGTTGTCGGAACTTACGATCCGCTATCCTGGCGTGCGTGATCAGGGAAAATATGATACGTGCTGGGCATTTTCCGCAATCGGACTTGCGGAGTTTGATCTGATTGCAGACAATCAGACGGCAGACAAAAGTATTGATCTGAGTGAATTGCAGCTTGCCTATTTTACTTATAATAATGTAGAAGACCCGCTGGGTGGAACATTTGGCGACTCTTTAAATATTATGAACCATAAAAATTATCTGACCATGGGCGGAAATCTGGATTTCGCGAGCCGGACGCTTCTGCAGTGGGAAGGGGTGACTGACGAGAACCGTGTACCGTACGCTCTGGCACCGACCACCACGACACTGGCAAAAAGCTACGCTTTTGATCAGGATGTGGCACATCTGCAGAATGTATATATTATTAATATTCACAAAAATGCTACCCAGGTGAAACGTGAGATTATGCAGCACGGATCTGCCGGGCTGGGACTGTATATGGACGGAACGGCCAACTATGTGGGATCTGCAGTCTATGCAGAAACAGGAGAGAATGTGGCAACCTATTACTGCCCGACAAGCAGTGTTGCATCGAACCATGCAGTAAATATTGTGGGCTGGGATGATAATTTTCCGGCATCTTCGTTTAAAAATAAACCGGCAGGAGACGGAGCATGGCTTTGCAGGAACAGCTGGTCGGATAAGACAGAAAACAATATCAACAGTTATTTCTGGCTTTCTTATTATGATAAATCCATCGAGGATGCTGCATGGATTTTTGATTTTGAGTCTGCGGATAATTATGATTATAATTATCAGTATGATGGTGGGGCAGATGTGGGAAAACTGCGTGGAATTTCGACTTCAGCGAATATTTTCAGGGCAAAAAAGGCAGATAATGAACTGGTGAAAGCAGTTTCAATTTCCCTTTCCAAAGATGCGAATGTTCCATATACGATCCGTGTATATACGAATCTGACAAACCTGCATAATCCTAAGAGTGGCATACTTGCAGCAAAGGTGTCCGGTACAACAACGTATGCCGGAACCCATACCATCAGGCTGAATAAAGCGGTATCCGTACCTCAGGGAACTTACTATGCGGTTGTGGTAGAACTGCAGAAAAGCGGTGTCGGACTCGATATGGAATATGCAGTCAGTGACAGCAGTTTAACCAGCCGGGTATATTGTGATTATAATCAGAGTTTCCTCTATCGCGGTGGCAGCTGGGAAGATGTGGCGGATGTAAGCACCAGTTACGGTGGAAGAATCGGAAACATCTGTATCAAGGCATATGCGGATAATGCAGGGACAAGTATCGGTGCGGTAGAGAATATAAAAGCGGTCCGCTGTGCAAAAAATGCAGTGCGTATTTCCTGGGGCAAAACGGCAGGTGCGAAAGGGTATGAAATTTATCAGGCATCCAGCAAGAACGGAACTTATAAAAAGATTGCAGCTACAACGTCCACAAAGTACAAAATTAAGACAACCTCAAAGAAGTCGGTATATTATAAAGTACGCGCTTATAAGACAACGCAGGGTATTCGGATCTGTGGGAATTTTTCGGGATCTGTTGCTGTGAAACGTTAAAAGAAAGGAAAAAGAATGACCATTTTAATCAAAGGGGGACATGTCATCAATCCGGCAACACAGATGGATGAGGTGGCAGATGTCCTGATCGAAGATCAGAAGATAAAAAAGATTGGAAAAGAACTTCCGGAAAAAGAAGCCGAACGTGTGATCAATGCGGACGGATGTTATGTGATGCCGGGATTTATTGATATGCATGTACATTTCCGCGATCCGGGATTTGAACAGAAAGAGGATATTTATACCGGGATGCAGGCCGCTGCGCATGGTGGATATACGACAGTGCTGACCATGCCGAATACAAAGCCGGTAGCAGACAATCCGGATATTGTCAATTATGTGCACAACAAAGCAAAATCCGGGAGCTGTATTCATGTCCTGCAGGTTGGTGCGGTGACAAAGGGACAGCAGGGAAAAGAGCTTGCGGATATTGAAGGAATGGTTAAGGCAGGAAGTCCGGCAATCAGCGAGGACGGAAAATCTGTCATGGATGCCGCTTTGTATCGGGACGGTATGCTTGAAGCAGCGCGTCTGGGCATTCCGGTACTTGCCCATTGCGAAGATATCCATATGGTACGCGGAGGTGTCATGAATGCCGATGCAAAAGCAAAAGAACTAGGACTTCCGGGAATTACCAATTCCGTGGAGGATGTGATTGTTGCAAGAGATATTATTCTGGCAAAAGATACCGGGGCACAGCTTCATCTGTGTCATTGTTCCACAAAGGATTCCGTGCTCATGGTAAAAGTGGCAAAGGAAGAAGGTGTCCGGGTGTCGGCAGAAGTGTGTCCGCATCACTTTACGCTGTCCACAGACGATATGAAAGAAGCGGATACCAATTACAAGATGAATCCGCCACTCCGCACAAAGGAAGACGTGAAAGCACTGTGTGAGGGACTGCGGGATGGCATTATGGAAGTGATTTCCACAGACCATGCGCCACACACATTTGAAGATAAAAACCGTTCGATGCAGGAAGCACCGTTTGGAATTGTCGGACTGGAAACCGCCGCATGTCTTACACATAATGAACTGGTACTCGGTGGATATCTGACGCCGATGCAGATGGCAGCGTGTATGAGTTACCATCCGGCACAGATTGTCGGTATTGATAAGGGAGATATCCAGCCGGGAAAAGCGGCAGATGTCGTGATCTTTGATCCAGAGGAAACCTACCGCATTGACAAAAACACATTTGCTTCCAAGGGAAGAAATACACCGTTTGACGGGAAAGAAGTTACGGGACGTGTAAAGTGCACGATCTGTGACGGCGAAGTTGTATTTAATGAATTAAATAAGTAATAAATTAAGAAGGGAAATCAATCACATGATCAACAAATTAGTAGAAAAAATTAAAAAGACCAACGCACCTATCGTTGTGGGACTCGATCCGATGCTTTCTTATGTGCCGGAGCACATACAAAAAGCAGCGTTCGCTCAGTTCGGTGAGACGTTAGAGGGAGCAGCAGAAGCCATCTGGCAGTACAATAAAGCTATTGTCGATGCAACATACGACCTGATTCCTGCAGTGAAGCCGCAGATCGCGATGTATGAGCAGTTTGGTGTGGCCGGTGTAGCGGCATTCCAGAAGACGGTAGATTACTGCCACGAGAAAGATCTGGTTGTGATCGGAGATGTAAAGCGTGGGGATATCGGTTCCACATCCGCAGCCTATGCGACCGGACATCTCGGAAAAGTACAGATCGGAAGCAAAACATATACTGGTTTTAATGAGGATTTTGCTACAGTAAATCCATATCTGGGAACCGATGGTATCAAGCCGTTTGTGGATGTATGCAAAGAAGAAAAGAAAGGAATCTTTATTCTCGTAAAGACCTCCAATCCATCCAGCGGAGAGTTCCAGGATCGTCTGATCGACGGTCGTCCGCTGTATGAACTGGTTGGTGAAAAGGTAGCAGAGTGGGGAAGCGAATGTATGGGAGATTCCTACAGCTATGTTGGAGCAGTTGTCGGAGCAACGTATCCGGAGCAGGGGGAAATTCTTCGTAAAGTGATGCCGAAATCGTTCATTTTGGTACCGGGTTATGGTGCACAGGGAGGACAGGGCAAGGATCTGGTACATTTCTTTAATGAGGATGGATTAGGAGCAATTGTAAACTCTTCCCGTGGTATCATCTGTGCTTACAAACAGGATAAGTATAAAGAGCAGGGAATGACACCGGAGAACTTCGCAGATGCCTCCCGTCTGGCAGTCAAAGATATGATCGCAGACATATCCGGAGCACTTGCACAGAGATAAAAATAAAGTCGTGATTTTACAAAAGGGAGACAGTTGGATTTTATGAGCGAAAAATTTCAGGAAAATGTTACGGTGCTGAAGCAGCAGTGCATCGGAAAAGATATCTATGACATGACAATCCAGACGAAGCATATTGCAGGACATGCAAAGGCAGGACAGTTTGTATCATTGTACAGTAATGATGCCAGCAAACTGCTGCCACGTCCGATCAGCCTGTGTGGGATTGATGCAGAGGCAGGAACACTTCGTCTGGTATACCGGGTAACGGGAGAAGGAACCGGAACGGAAGAATTCTCCCGGTTAAAAGCGGGCGATACGATCCGGGTACTGGGACCGCTTGGAAACGGATTTACCGTGGAGCCGGGAAAGAAAGCTTTCCTGATCGGCGGAGGAATCGGAATTCCTCCGATGCTTGAACTTGCAAAGAGCATCAAGGCTGCCGGCACCTGTGAATTTGTCAGTGTGATGGGATACCGGGATGCACAGACGTTTCTTTTGGATGAATTTAAAGAACAGGGAGACTGTTACGTGGCAACGGAAGATGGAAGTGTCGGTGCAAAGGGAAATGTGCTGGATGCCATCAAAGAATATAAATTAAATGCAGATGTAATATATGCGTGCGGACCGACACCGATGCTGCGGGCGTTGAAAGCGTATGCAGCAGAGCAGGGCATGACCTGTTATATTTCCATGGAAGAACGGATGGCATGCGGAATCGGTGCATGTCTGGCATGTGTGTGCGATTCCAAAGAAAAAGATGCACATTCCAATGTGAAAAACAAGAGAATCTGTAAAGAAGGGCCGGTATTTCTGGCTGAGGAGGTGGATCTGTAATGAATACAAGTGTGGAATTATGTGGTGTTACCTTAAAAAACCCGGTAATGACGGCATCCGGAACCTTTGGCTCCGGAGCAGAATACAGTGAATTTACAGACTTAAACCGGCTTGGTGCGGTGGTTACCAAAGGTGTGGCAAATGTACCGTGGCCGGGAAATCCGACTCCGCGTGTGGCAGAAGTCTATGGCGGGATGCTCAACGCCGTGGGATTGCAGAATCCGGGAATTGATCTGTTCTGTGAGAGAGATATTCCATTCCTGAAAAAATATGATACTAAAATTATTGTAAACGTATGCGGACACTCGACAGAGGAATATGTGGAAGTGGTAAAACGGCTGGCAGAAGAGCCGGTGGACATGCTGGAAATCAATATTTCCTGCCCGAACGTAAAAGAGGGTGGAATTGCTTTTGGACAGGATCCGAAAGCGGTAGAAGCAATCACAAAGGAAATGAAAAAGTATGCAAAACAACCGGTGATCATGAAACTGAGTCCGAATGTCACAGACATCACAGAGATGGCGCGTGCAGCGGAAGCAGGTGGTGCGGATGCCTTGTCTTTGATTAACACGATCACGGGAATGAAGATTGATATCAACCGGAGAAAATTTGTTCTTGCAAACAAGACCGGTGGGATGTCCGGTCCGGCCATTCATCCGGTAGCCGTGCGTATGGTTTATCAGACGGCACAGGCAGTAAAGATTCCGATCATTGGAATGGGAGGAATTATGAATGCTGCAGATGCGATTGAGATGATACTGGCGGGTGCGACAGCTGTATCTGTCGGCACCGCCAATTTCCAGAATCCGGCAGTGACCATGGAAATTGTAGAAGGCATTGAGCGCTACATGGAAAAATATCATGTGAGCGATATCAAAGAACTAATCGGTGCCGTTTCGGAATAATAAAGATATGGTAACTGCTTACTGTTTTTGAATATATTGTACCAGGGATTTCATTTTGGCAGCAATGTTTTCCAGAATCTGTGTGTTTACGGTCTCTGCATCCATTGTTTCGGATGCATGGGCGGTCAGTTCTTCAGAAACTGCGGAAATTGTCTGTACGGAATCTGAAATTGCCTGATTAGAGTTACGCAGATCTGTGGTATTGCTGGTCAGTTCCTCGATACTGTTCTGAATGGAAACAGAATTTCGTTGGATGACAGAAAAGCTTTCGGCAGTATTCTGCGTACTTTCTTTTTCTGCTTTAATTCCGTCAATCATCTGCTGGATGACGGTTACGACTTCGCGGATCGCGGCAGAGACATTGGCTTCGCAAATGGGTTATTACATGGGGCGGATCGCCTCGCAGGGTTGGGGATGCTGTTTCTTTTTATGATTCGCGCATTGAAAACCCACCGGAAGTATGCTAAAATTTAATAGAAAACTGCGAAATAACAAGGGCAGAATGCCTTTTGATACAGGAGGAAAGTATACAATGGAAAGTTACAAGAGTGAGTTCATTGAGTTTATGGTAGAGAGTGATGTTCTCAAATTTGGCGATTTTACACTGAAGAGTGGAAGAAAATCGCCATTTTTTATGAATGCAGGTGCATACGTGACAGGTTCCCAGTTGAAGAAACTCGGAGAGTATTATGCAAAGGCGATCCACGCCAGTTACGGGGATGATTTTGATGTGTTATTCGGACCGGCATACAAGGGAATTCCACTGGCTGTTGTTACCGCAATTGCATTCAGTGAATTGTACGGAAAAGAGATCCGTTACTGCAGTGACCGCAAGGAAGCCAAGGATCACGGGGCAGACAAAGGCGGATTTTTAGGAAGCAGCTTAAAAGATAAAGACCGCGTGGTGATGATCGAGGATGTGACGACATCCGGCAAGTCCATGGAAGAAACTGTTCCAAAAGTACGTGGGGCTGCAAACGTTGAGATCGTTGGTCTTATGGTCAGCTTAAACCGCATGGAAGTCGGACAGGGCGGCGTAAAGAGCGCACTCGATGAAATTCATGAGAAATATGGTTTTGAAGGAAAAGCAATTGTTACCATGGAAGAAGTGGTAGAACACTTATATAATCGGGAATGTCAGGGCAGAATTGTAATTGATGACACGATCAGGAAAGCAATCGATGCCTATTATGAGCAGTATGGATGCAAATAAGCAAAAAGGTTGTAGGAAAGAGAGACACATATGAGAAACCGGAGAAGACGTGGCTATAAGTTTACCGAGAAAAAACATTCCAGACAGGGAATACTGGCCACGGTATTAGCACTTGCTCTTCTGGTATGGTATCTTGTGTTCCTGAAGCTTGCTTTTCAGGGAGGCGGTTCGCTGTCTGCTTATTATGGGAGCGCAGGAGTCGTTGCGATGATCGCAACATTTGTTGTTTTTGTCATCGCAGCCAAAAGTCTGCGGGAAGAAGATTCCTTCCAGTTGTTTCCGAGACTGGGACTGGGACTGACCCTTTTGGATATGGTATGCTGGATCGGAACCTATATCTGGGGATTTTTGAGCTAAAAATTATAAGAAGGAAACAAACTATGAGCTTTAGAGAGATCAATCACAAAAATAACGAGGAATACTGGGAACGGCTGGAACTTGTGATGGAGCGCATTGAGGCGGTCAGCGAGGAGGAAGCCTCCAGTGTGGAAGAACTGTACCGGGGATATTTCTTTGAAATGTCGGAACTGTTTCTGGTTTTGTATAAATTAGCAGAAGCGTCCCTGAGTGGAAAACTGGCAGAAATTTCCACGCTGGAAGGGAAAAAGATCAATCGCCGTCTGTATCTGGATGTGCAGGAAGATTATGCGGACAGTTATGCAAACCCGGCATATGCCGTCAGTAAGATGGGCTGGGAATACGGACCGCTGCTCTCGGCATTGGATGCCAGACTGCATGGAATTTATACCAGCTGTATGGAAGGAAATATCCGTTATCTGTGTATTTATGCGGAACTGTTTGTGGAAATTTACAACTGTTTTGAGGATGCACAGAATCTGAATGTGCACGAGATCAGAAAATGCATGTATTCTTTTATGCATGATTACACAGAAATTTTTAATGCGGATGCGATCTGCAGACTGATCGATCCGGAATATGATTATTTCACCCAGATCGTGATGGAAGCAGAGCTGGATCATCCGGCATATCTGTACCGTTATGGTCTGTATATCGGAAAAGATGAGACGGAGTCCGCACATTTTCTGCATTCCTTGACAAAGCAGCAGATGCAGGCAATGGCGGATACATTTACCGAAGGATACCGGATCGGATTTGAAACAACCGGAAAAGATATTTCTAAAAAGTCGGTAGTGGAGATCCGTTATCCGCTGGGATTCGAGCGGATGGTACGCGCCGCCGTACACAATTTTAAAAAGATCGGATTGCAGCCGGTGCTGCGTCCGTACTCTATTTCCCTGAACAAGCAGTTTACTTACGATCACAAAGAGGACCGCGGGCTGTGGCTGGATAAGGCACTCATCGAGCGGGGACTCGAAGTTGACCGTACTGTCTGGGAAAAACACAAAGCGATTGCTCCAAATTACGGAGGACCGGCAGTGATCGAAATTTTCGGGACAAAGCCGTTTTCGCCGGAGCAGAAAGAGGAGCGCGTTACCTATACCGACAAACAGAGGGAAATCGATGTGTATGAGCGCAGCGAGAAGAGCCAGCTGATCAATCATTACATTCACGGGGAGGAACGCAGTTTTACGATTATTGCTTACCCGGTTCCGTCCATCGGAGAAAAATACGAAGAAATCTTTGCGGAAACGGTGCATATCAATACGCTTGATTATATGCTTTACCGCAATATGCAGCAGAAGATCATTGATGTGCTGGATACGGCGGACCGTGTGCACATCAAAGGCTGTAACGGAAACCGCACGGATCTGTATGTAAAGATTCATCCGCTTTCCGATCCTGCCAAAGAGACCGCATTTGAAAACTGTGTGGCAGATGTCAATATTCCGGTCGGGGAAGTGTTCACATCTCCAGTATTGCAGAAAACAGAAGGAAAGCTGCACGTCACACAGGTCTATCTGGGGGAATTCCTTTTCAAAAATCTGGAACTGGATTTTGAAAACGGAAGAATTACAGCTTATTCCTGTACAAATTTTGATTCTGAGGATGAAAACCGCAAGTATATAGAGGACAATATTCTGTTCCATCACAAAACACTTCCGATGGGAGAGTTTGCAATCGGAACAAATACCACCGCATACCGGATGGCACGGAAATATCAGATCGCGGATAAGCTTCCGATTCTGATTGCGGAAAAGACAGGTCCGCATTTTGCGGTCGGAGACACCTGTTACACGTACGATGAGGACAACATGACATACAATCCGGATGGAAAAGCGATCATCGCAAGGGACAATGAAATTTCGATCCGGCGCAAAGAAGATATTTCAAAAGCATATTTTAACTGTCATACCGATATTACGATTCCGTATGATGAGTTAGGAGCGATTACAGTAGTACGTGCAGATGGCACGACGACAGATATTATAAGAAACGGGCGGTTTGTCGTTCCGGGAACGGAACCGTTAAATGAGCCGCTGGATGCAATGGAACCATAAATTTTTTCACATATAGGAGGATATTTAAAATGGCACAAGTAGGAATTGTAATGGGCAGTGATTCAGATATGCCGATCATGGCAAAGGCAGCCGACATCTTAGACCAGCTGGGCGTCAGCTATGAGATGACGATCATTTCCGCACACCGCGAGCCGGATGTATTTTTTGAATATGCAAAGAGTGCGGAGGAAAAAGGATTTAAAGTGATTATCGCAGGTGCAGGTATGGCAGCACATCTGCCGGGCATGTGCGCAGCAATCTTCCCGATGCCGGTCATCGGAATCCCGATGCACACCACTTCTCTTGGCGGAAGAGATTCCCTGTACAGTATCGTGCAGATGCCGACCGGTATTCCGGTAGCAACCGTAGCAATCAACGGCGGAGCAAATGCCGGTATTCTTGCAGCAAAGATTCTTGCAACCAGTGATGTGGATTTACTTGCACGCCTGAAAGAGTATTCGAAAAACTTAAAAGAGCAGGTTGAGGCAAAGGATGCCAGATTGCAGGAAGTGGGATATAAGAACTACTAATTAGATTTATTAACATTTATGATTGGTAAAATCGAAAAATACCCGATATACTATAAGTTACAATAATAGATTAAAACACAGATATTAGGAGGAAAAATAAATGGATTACAAGAACGCGGGCGTAGATATCGAAGCAGGATATGAGTCAGTGGAACTGATGAAGAAGTTTGTAAAGGGAACCATGCGTCCGGAGGTATTAGGCGGACTTGGCGGATTTTCCGGTGCTTTTTCGCTGGATGCGATCAAGAATATGGAAGAGCCGGTTCTTTTATCCGGAACCGATGGATGCGGAACCAAGGTAAAACTGGCTTTCCTGATGGACAAGCATGATACGATCGGTATTGATGCCGTTGCAATGTGTGTCAACGATGTAGCCTGTGCCGGTGGTGAACCGTTATTTTTCCTAGATTATATTGCATGTGGAAAAAATTATCCGGAGAAAATTGCAACGATCGTAAGCGGTGTGGCAGAGGGTTGTAAGCAGTCCGGATGTGCACTGATCGGTGGAGAGACTGCAGAGCATCCGGGACTGATGCCGGAGGATGAGTATGATCTGGCCGGATTTACCGTTGGTGTGGTTGACAAGAAGGATATCATTACCGGAGAAGACGTAAAAGCCGGGGATGTGCTGATCGGTATGGCAAGTTCCGGTGTACATTCCAATGGATTTTCTCTCGTGCGCAAGATTTTCCGTATGGACAAAGAAACCTTAAATACATATATGGATGAGCTTGGAACAACGCTTGGCGAGGCTCTTCTTGCTCCGACCCGTATCTATGTAGGCGCATTGAAGTCTATCAAGAACGCCGGAGTACGTGTGAAAGCCTGCAGCCATATTACCGGTGGTGGTTTCTATGAGAATATTCCACGTATGCTTCCGGAAGGAAAGCATGCTGTAGTGGAAAAGAACAGCTACCCGGTTCCTCCAATCTTTACCCTTATGGCAAGAGAGGGAAATGTAGATGAGCATATGATGTACAATACTTACAACATGGGACTTGGAATGGTTCTTGCAGTCGATCCGGCAGACGTGGACAAGACGATGGAAGCAATCAAAGCAGCCGGAGATACTCCATATGTGGTTGGTAAGATCACAGACGGAGAGAAGGGTGTAACATTATGCTAAAAATCGCAGTATGTGTATCCGGCGGCGGAACCAATCTACAGGCCATTATCGATGGAATTGAACAAAAAACAATCACAAATACAGAGATTGCGGTAGTGATCAGCAATAATCCGGGAGCATACGCTTTGGAACGTGCAAAAAAGCACGGAATTGAGGCAGTATGCATCAGCCCGAAGGAGTATGAGAGCCGTGCGGCATTTAATGAAGATTTTCTGCGCAGACTTGATGCGTATGAGGTGGATCTGGTTGTGCTGGCAGGATTCCTTGTCGTCATTCCGGAACAGATGATTGCAAAGTACAGAAACCGCATCATCAATATCCATCCGTCTTTGATTCCGTCTTTTTGCGGAACCGGTTATTATGGGCTGAAAGTGCATGAAGGGGTACTTGCCCGTGGCGTGAAAGTCACAGGTGCTACCGTACATTTTGTGGATGAGGGAACAGATACCGGTCCGATTATTTTGCAGAAAGCGGTAGAAGTGCAGGAGGGCGATACGCCGGAGATCCTGCAGCGTCGTGTGATGGAACAGGCAGAGTGGAAGATTATGCCACAGGCGATTGACCTGATTGCGAATGGAAAAGTGACAGTGACAGACAAAAAAGTACATATCAGTAAATAAAAAGCATCACAAACTAGGAGGAGAATCATGAAAGTTCTTGTAATTGGAAGCGGTGGACGTGAGCATGCAATCGTAACAAGTGTTGCAAAAAGTCCGCGGGTCGATAAAATTTATTGTGCACCTGGAAATGCAGGAATTGCTGCATTGGCAGAGTGTGTGCCGATTGGTGCCATGGAGTTTGACAAACTGGTTGCCTTTGCAAAGGAAAAATCCATTGATTTTACGATTGTTGGTATGGATGATCCGCTGGTTGGCGGAATCGTGGATGTCTTTGAGGCAGAGGGCTTAAAGGTATTCGGACCGCGCAAAAATGCAGCGATCCTGGAGGGATCAAAAGCATTCTCCAAGGATCTCATGAAAAAATACCATATTCCAACGGCTGCTTATGAGAACTTTACCGATCCGGAAGAAGCTTTAAAATATTTAGAGACCGCTAAGATGCCGATCGTATTAAAGGCAGATGGTCTGGCACTCGGAAAGGGCGTGTTGATCTGCAATACGTTAGAGGAAGCCAGAGAAGGCGTGCGCACGATCATGGAAGATAAGAAATTTGGCAATGCCGGAAATACCATGGTAATTGAAGAATTTATGACCGGACGTGAAGTTTCGGTTCTGACTTATGTAGATGGAAAGACGATCCGCATCATGTCTTCCGCACAGGATCACAAGCGTGCCAAGGATGGAGATCAGGGACTGAATACCGGCGGTATGGGAAATTTCTCTCCAAGTCCGTTCTATACAAAAGAAGTAGACGAATTCTGTAAGAAGTATATTTATCAGCCAACTGTAGATGCTATGGCTGCGGAGGGAAGACCATTTACTGGAGTTATTTTCTTCGGACTGATGCTGACAGGGGAAGGACCAAAGGTTCTTGAGTACAATGCCCGTTTTGGAGATCCGGAGGCACAGGTCGTTCTTCCACGTATGAAAAATGATATCATTGATGTCATGGAAGCATGTGTCGATGGAAAACTTGACACGATTGATCTGCAGTTTGAGGACAATGCAGCTGTCTGTGTTGTACTTGCATCTGACGGATATCCGGTTTCCTATGAGAAAGGATTCCCAATCAGCGGACTTGAAAAGTTCGAGGGCAAGGATGATTACTTCTGTTTCCATGCAGGAACTGCATTCGATAAGGAAGGACGCATCGTAACAAACGGCGGACGTGTCCTTGGCATTACTGCAACCGGAAAAGATTTAAAAGAAGCAAGAAAGAAAGCCTATGAGGCAACCGAATGGGTGGATTTCGCAAATAAGTATATGCGCCATGATATCGGAAAGGCAATTGACGAGGCATAATGAAAAAAGGAATCATATTTGATATGGACGGAACACTCTGGGATTCCGCTGCGGAAGTGGCAGAGTCCTGGAATGAGACCGTAAAAAGAGCCGGCTACGACAGAAAACCGATTACTGTAAAGGACATCCAGTCAGTAATGGGAAAGACGATGGATGTGATCGCACGGATTCTGTTTCCGGATCTGGAAGAAGGCGAACGCCAGAAACTTCTGGCACAGTGTGGGGAAGAAGAAAATGATTATCTCCGGATACACGGAGCAACTCTCTACCCGGATATCCGCAGGACAATGGAACAGTTGAAGAAAAAATATCATCTGTATATTGTAAGCAACTGCCAGTGCGGCTATATTGAACTGGTTATGGAGAAAAATAAAATTGGCGGCTTTATCCGCGACCATGAATGCTTTGGAAATACGGGAACCTGTAAGGGAGAAACGATAAAGCTCCTTATGGAGCGAAATGGAATTGACAGAGCACAGGCGGCATATATCGGAGATACGATGGGTGACTGCGAGGCTGCACGCCTCGCAGAGATTCCCTTTATTTTTGCTTCCTATGGATTTGGCAGAGTGCCGGAAGCAGCCTTAAAAATATCG